>Ga0256914_1000438_pt1 | contig 41266 bp, 53 predicted proteins | sample HulkmetaG_FD_191571 | JGI IMG/M metagenome (GOLD analysis project Ga0256914, IMG submission 191571) | Hydrothermal chimney microbial communities from Main Endeavour vent field at the Juan de Fuca Ridge, Pacific Ocean - Hulk | ecosystem: Environmental > Aquatic > Marine > Hydrothermal vents ... | reverse complement strand
ATCTATGCTTTTCTTATAGCCTATGGAAGAATATATATGGGGGCACATTTTCCTATAGATGTTTTAACTGGAGGTATTATTGGATTTCTTTCTGCAGTTGTTGGAGATATTCTGATCAAAAATTTTTATTTCTTACCTCATTTATAAGCTTTTTCATTTTTCTCACCGCCTCTTCAAGTCCGAGAAAGATAGCATTTGCTATTATAGAATGTCCTATGTTTAGCTCTTCAATCTCTTCTATCTGTGCAATAGGCTGAACGTTTGTATATGTAAGGCCGTGTCCAGCAAAAACTTTAAGTCCGAGACTTCTTCCATAAACAGCTGATTTTTTTATTCTGAAAAGCTCCCTTTCCCTTTCTTTTTCCGACTTTGCATTAGCATATTCTCCTGTGTGTATTTCAACAGCGTCTGCACCGGCTTCAAAAGATGCTTTTATCTGTTCTTCCACAGGATCGACAAAGGTTGCTACATTTATTCCGCCGTTTTTCAGTTCCCCTATAAACTTTTTAAGGAGATCCTTCATTGATACAACATCAAGACCTCCTTCAGTTGTGATTTCTTCCCTTCTCTCAGGAACGAGAGTAACTCTGTCAGGTTTTATTCTAACGGCTATCTGTTTCATCTCTTGGGTTGCTGCCATTTCCATATTTAAAGGAATTTCCGTTATAACGGCTCTTAGTTTTTCGACGTCTGAATCCTGTATATGTCTTCTGTCTTCTCTTAGATGGAATGTTATCTGATCAGCCCCTGCATCCCTTGCTATAATAGCCCCCTTTACTGGATCTGGTTCATATGTTTTCCTTGCTTCCCTTACAGTTGCAATATGATCTATATTAACACCCAATCTCATGTTCCTCTCCTTTAAGATATTTATTTTTGAGCCGATAATTATAAAACATTATAACATCAGGTTGACTTATGGGGGTTTTGCCTTTAATGATCAGAATTTTTATATTTTTATTAGTTTTAGCAGATCTGGTTTTTGCTTTTCAATTGAGAACAGGCGAACATAAAGATTTTTACAGATTTGTTTTTGAAACAGGGAAAAAAGTTCAGTTTGAAGAAATACCTTTTTTAGATCAGAAGATTATTGTCTTAAGTATAGAAGGAACTCCTGAAGATATAGCTGGTGTTGATAATAAAAAACTAAAAAAGTATGTAAAAGCCTTAGATATTATAAAGAGCGGCGATTCTACAAAATTTGTTTTTGAGCTTTCTGATGAGGTGTCAGAGTATAAGATATTTACTTTAGAAAAGCCGTATAGGGTTGTTATTGATTTTATAAAAGGTGGAAGATATGAAAGTTTGCCTGATCCAAGGGTAAGAAAAGATATTGATATAGTTAAAGAAAATCAGATAAGAACCAGAAAAATAAAACTTATTGACGATCCTATTTTTAGTATTATAGCTGAAAGAAACCCTGAAATTGAGGTTCCTGAAGTATTTGCTGGAGACAAAAAGATTGTTGTTATTGATCCTGGTCATGGAGGAAGGGATCCTGGAGCTATCCATAATGGTCTTGTAGAAAAGGATATAAATCTTAGGATAGCTAAGGTGTTAAAAAAGATTATTGAAAAAGATCCAAGATTTAAAGTCTATCTGACCCGTGAGGACGATAGGTTTGTATCGCTTTATAAAAGAACAGTTTTTGCTGTTAAAAAGAGAGCTGATATCTTTATAAGTATTCACTGCAACTCCTCCCCAACGTTAAAAGAATCAGGAACTTACGTTTATACACTTAATCTTAGAGGGGCAAGGTCAAAACTGGCAAAGCTTGTTGAGATGAGAGAAAATAAAGCTGTTGTTGATTACGTTAGAGTAAGTACAAATCCTGTAGTTAACAGAATAGTCGCCGATTTAGCAATCAGCAGTACAATGACGGAAGGGCTTAATTTTGCAAGGTATTTGAAAAAGTATCTTAAGGATGTTACAGATTTTAAAGATATAGACTCGGCAAATTTTGCAGTGCTGAAAACTCCTGGAATTCCTTCTGTTCTTATAGAGACACTTTATCTGACAGATCCTTTAGATGCTTATCTTTTGAAAAATGATCTCTTTATAGAAAACTTCAGTATGTCTGTTTATAATGCTATTGTTGAATACTTTTTTGATAGTGAGTAATGATATTAGGTATAGATATAGGAAACACAACTTCTGAGTTTGGTTTTATTTACAATGGAAAAATAGTAAACAGCTACAAATTAAAATCTGATCACTCAAAAACTACCGACGACTGGCTGATTGATATATCGGCTGTATTTGATATTGAAGGTATAGGGAAGGAATCTGTTGTGGACTGTGTTATCTCGTCTGTTGTTCCTCCTCTTGAGGAAAAGATATTCAATGCATGCAGAAAGTATCTCAAGAAAAAACCATTAAGAATAGGTAAAGAACTGAAAGTCCCAATAAAGATAAATTATCATAAGCCGGAAGATGTTGGAACTGACAGGATAGTAAATGCTTACGCAGGGATAAAAAGATATGGAAAGCCGTTGATTCTTGTTGATCTTGGAACAGCTATAACTTTTGATGTTGTTAGTGAAAAAGGAGAATATGAAGGTGGAGCCATATTTCCTGGTATAGACAGTAGTATTGAAGCTCTTTTTTCAAAAACAGCAAAACTCCCAAAAGTAAGTATAGAAGATGTTAAGAGCGTAGTGGGAAAAACAACTGTTGAGAGTATTCAGTCAGGTATATTTTTTGGTTATGTATCCTTGATAGAAGGTATGATAAAAAGGATTATCAGGGAAAAAAATTTCTGTCCTAAGGTGATCCTTACAGGTGGAAGTGGTGAGATAATAACAAAAGGTCTTGAGATAGAACATATATTTGATAGATATTTATCCCTTGAAGGTATCTATGATATATACGACCGGTTTAAAAATTAGTTGCTTTTTGAAATATTTGTGTTTAGTATAAATATATCAGAACATAATTAATAAATTAAGGAGGTTAGCGTTATGGAGATGACCTATGGAGGAGTACCAACAGCAGAAGTAATACTTTTTGTTCTTATGCTCGCTATGCTTTTAGTTTTATGGGGAAGAATTATGTACCAGATGGGAACTAAAGACAAATAGGAGTAATTAATGGCAAATGAGGAAACCAAAGCCTACCCGTTTGCGCTGGTAGGTTTTTTTGTAACTGATAAAGATGTAAATGAAGCTTTTAGACAGAATGTAACACCCGATGAGCTTGAAAAACTTCAGGAACTTCTTAGAAAAACCGTTTTTTCTGAGGATGTTGATATTGCGATAGCTCCTTTTGTTGTTCCGCCGGATCAGGTTAATGATGCATTACAACAGCTTGCAGAAGCTATCTTTTCTCAGGAGGAAGAGCAAGGATAATGGTAAGGATTGTTATATCTGGAATTATGGGAAGAATAGGTAGAACTATAGCCAAGCTTGCCTATGATGATCCTGAAGTTCAGATAGCTGGAGGAGTGGAAAGTCCTGACTGTGTCCATTTTCACGAAAATGTTAGAGATATTCTTAACAAGGAAGATATAGATGCACCGATAACAGCCGATCTATCAAAGATAATAGAAAAAGCCGATGTGATTATTGATTTTGCCGGCAGTACAGAGGCAGTGCTTGGTCATGTGCGTCTTGCAGCAGCAGATCAGAATAAAAAATGTATGGTCATTGGAACAACAGGTTTTTCTGAAGATGAGATCAAAGAGATAAAAAAGCTTTCACAGGATATACCTATAGTCCTGGCTCCAAATATGAGTATTGGTGTAAATCTTCTTTTTAAGCTGGTTGAGAATGCTGCAAAAGCTCTTAAGGATAAGGGTTTTGATATAGAAGTTGTTGAGATGCATCATAGATTTAAAAAGGACTCCCCCTCCGGAACAGCTGTTAAAATAGTTGACATTCTGAAGGAAGCTACAGGAATAGAGAGAGTTGTATATGGTAGAGAAGGTTTTTATGAGAATGGAAGACCTTCAGATGAGATAGCCGTTTTTGCTCTGAGGGGTGGCGATGTTGTTGGAGAACATACTGTTATATTCGCAGGACTTGGAGAGAGGGTAGAGCTGACCCATAAAGCTGGTTCAAGGGATATTTTTGCAAAGGGTGCTGTTGAGGCTGCAAAATGGATCAAAGACAAGCCTGCCGGACTTTACGATATGATGGATGTTCTTGGATTGAAATAATTAATGAAAAATCAGAAGAAAGGTTTTACAGAATATCTTTCTATAGGTGCGATAGGTCTTCATCTTGTATCTGGAATTATAGTAGGTGTCCTCATAGGATACCTACTTGATCAATATTTTGGCACTTCGCCTTATCTAACGATTATATTTTTCTTTTTTGGTATAGCAGCGGGATTCTGGAATATGTACAAAGATGTCCAGAGATATATAATTTCTGAGGAAGAAAAAAAGAAAAAAGATTAAGCTACTTTAATAGATCCGGCAGTTTTTTCTATCTCTGTTTTTATTGCGTCTATCAGCATATTTCTAACATTCTCTTCTGAGCCTATTATTCTACATCCGGCAGCATCTTTATGTCCTCCGCCTCCAAATATTCTTGCTATATTCTGTACGTTTACCTTTCCTTTACCTCTTAAAGAGACTCGCCATGTTTTGAGATCTGGCTTTTGTATCATAATAAAAGCAACATCAACTTCTTCTATACTTTTTGCAAAGTTTACAAAACCTTCAGTTTCTTCCTCGAGAGCACCAACTTCATCAATAAATGATCTTCTAACCACAAGGGATGCTATATGTCCTTCATAATCCATCTTTAGTGTTGAAAGAACTTTATGCAGTAAGCGTATAACGTTGGGTCGGTTTCTTTCGTAAACCATTGTTGATATGTAAGATGGATCTGCTCCTTTTTTAACCAGAAATTCAGCCATCTGAAATGCTCTCTCGTCAACATTGTTGTATCTAAAGGATCCTGTATCTGTCATAAGTCCTGTATAAAGGCATTCTGCTATCTCTTTGTCTATCTTTTTCTCATTCCACCTTTTCAAAATAAGACCAATTATATAAGTAGTTGAAGGGGCTGATGGGTCAACATAATCGTAATTACTTTCCTTTAATCCTCCAACATGATGATCTATTCTTATTACCTCTCTTCCTTTAATATCCAGTCCTACTCTGTATAGACCTGCTGCATCAACAAGTATGATGAGATTATAGCTTTTTTCAGGGTTTAATTTTTCTATTTTGTCTGATTCAGGAAGGAAGTTGTAAATGTAAGGTAGCTCGTCTTTCATGGCCATTTTTACATTTTTACCTTCCTTAATCAAGAATCTGTAAAGTGCTATCATACTTCCTATACCGTCACCATCTGGGTTCTCATGTGTTACTATAAGTATCTCACCTTCTTCCCTTTTAATTCTCTCAATAATATCTATTTCTCCTTCCATTTTTCTTTCCTCTTCAAAGATTTTTTTTCTCATACGGACATATTTCTAAAAGGGCACACTCTTTACATTTTGGATTTTTTGATTTACAGACATATCTGCCAAAAAGCACCATAGCTTTTGATATAAAAGCCCAGTTCTCTTTTGAAAAAAATTTTGCAAGGTCTCTTTCAATCTTTTCAGGATTGTTAGACTCGGTTATTCCAAGCCTTTGACTGACCCTTTTTACATGTGTATCTACAACTATTGCAGGTTTGTTGAATGCATTTACAAGTATTACAGATGCTGTTTTTCTCCCAACACCTGGAAGTTTTGTGAGGTCGTCTATACTGTCGGGTATTTTCCCATTAAAATCTTTTATTAATGCTTCACAGCATTTCTTTAAAAGTTTAGCTTTTCTTCTGTAGAAATTTATCTGTTTTATATCTTTTTCTAACTGGTCTAAGGGTGTTTTTGCTATAGATTCAGGATCTGGATATTTCTTGAATAACAGTTTTGTAACCTCATTAACCTTTTTATCTGTTGTCTGGGCTGCTAATATTGTAGCTACAAGAAGCTCAAACGGATTGCTGAACTTTAGATCTATCCACGGCTGTGGAAAATGTTTTTTTAAGCCTTCTATCACAGCCTTTTCTGTAAGATCTACTCTTTTTTTATTTTTCATCTTAGAACAGCGATTTTTGCTCTACCCTTTTTTCTATAATTCTTTTTTTCTCTATATCTTTTAAAAGAGATTTAAAACCAAGTTCCATGAATATCTCTTTAAGCCTTATAAGATCAGCTTTTCTTTTTTTTAGTTCTTCAGGTTCTATATCAATATTAATATTTTTTTTAAGAGAAACAAGAAATATATTTTCTTTGAGCCTTTTTTCTGCTTCTATAAATGCTTCTTTAAGTTTTGGTTTAAGCTGATCTATGTGCTTAATAATATTGTCAAGCGTTCCATATTTGTTTAGCAGTTTTTCAGCTGTTTTTGGACCCACCCCTTTAACGCCTATAATATTGTCAACAGTATCTCCTATCATTGATAAATAATCTATAAACTGCTCTGGATATATGCCGTACTTTTCTTTTACCTTTTCCCTGTCAAATATCTCTCCGCTTACAGGATTAAGTATAAATATGTTTTTATCAATGAGCTGTATCATATCCTTATCAGGCGTTACTATGATAACTTTAAACCCTTTATTAACGGCTTTTTCGGCAATTGTTGCTATAATATCATCAGCTTCATAACCTGGTATTTCAAGTATATTAATACCCCATAGCTTTATTATCTCTTTTATCTTAGGAATCTGTACTTTAAGTTCGTCTGGTGTTTCCTTTCTTGTGGCTTTATACTCTTTGTATTTTTCATGTCTAAAAGTTTTTCCTGGAAGGTCAAAAACAACAGCCATATACTCAGGATTTAACTCCTTAATGAGTGTTGATATCATTCTTATGAATCCGTATATGGCTCCTGTAGGCTCACCTTTTGGATCTGTTAAAGGAGGTAAGGCGTAGAACGCTCTATACAGGTAAGAAGATCCGTCAATAAGAACAAGCTTTTTTTCCATTTAATACCTCAAAAAGCATTATACCTGTTTAAATATAAATATTTAAGTGGATTAAGCAACCTTCCGTATCTTCTAATCTCGTAATGGAGATGAATTCCTGTTGATCTTCCTGTACTCCCTGCATATCCTATAACTGTTCCAGCCTTTATTCTTTGGCCTTTTTTAACTCTTATCTTGGAAAGATGTCCGTAATATGTTTCATATCCGTATTTATGTTTTATGATAACAAGTTTTCCATATCCTCCAGACCATCCTGCAAATTTTACAATACCGTTTGCTGTGGCAAAAACAGGCTGTCTTGGTTGTGCTCTCAGATCTATCCCTGCATGAAAGGCAAGTTTTCCGTTAAATGGATCTTTTCTGTAGCCGAATCGAGATGTCAATCTTCCATAGAGAGGAACTCCTACAGGAATTTCTGCCATGACTTTTAACAATCTTTCCATGCTGTTTTCAAGTGTTGATGCGTAAAACTCAAGATTTTCTTTTCTGTCTGCAGGTATGAACAAACCACCCTGTGGAAGTTTTATCTTTATCCCTTTTCTTCTAAGTGTTTTGTTTGCTTTTTTGATTTTTTCTTCAATACTTTTTAATTTTTTAGCGAGTTTTTCCTTTTCTTCAACGGCTTTTTTCAACAGTTCTTCCTTTCTATTGAGTTCTTCTCTGAGGAGGTTTACTTCTTTTTTAAGTTTTTCAATTTCTTCCTTGTTTCCTGACGATTTAAAAGCGACAAATAGAGAGGCAACAGATATAAAACTCAATACTGTCAGATATATTTTTGTGAAGTTTTTTCCCATTTTTTTATCCATTTTTCAGTATTCTGGCTGCTTCTTTTGCATGATACGTTATTATTATATCTGCTCCTGCCCTTTTTATAGATGTCAGAGTTTCCATCATCACTTTTTCCTCATCTATCCATCCCAATCTTCCTGCTGCCTTTACCATTGAGTACTCACCGCTTACATTGTATGCAGCAATAGGTAATTTAAAGCTGTTTTTAAGATCACTGATTATATCAAGATAAGCGAGTGCTGGTTTAACCATAATAATATCTGCTCCTTCTTCAACATCAAGCTGAACTTCTTTCAAAGCTTCCCTTCTGTTTGCTGGATCCATCTGATAGCTTCTCCTGTCTCCGAAAGCTGGTGATGATTCGGCAGCATCTCTAAAAGGACCGTAATACGCTGATGCGTATTTTGCCGAGTACGACATTATTGGAATGTCGCTGTAACCTGCATTATCAAGAGCTTCTCTGATTGTTTTCACAACGCCGTCCATCATTCCTGAGGGTGCAACCATGTCGGCTCCTGCCTTTGCATGAGAAACAACCTGTTTCTTGGTATTTTCAAGTGTTGGATCATTCGCAACCTCATGATCATGTAGTACGCCGCAGTGTCCATGCTCAGTGTATTCACAAAAGCATACGTCCGTAATAACATACAGATCAGGGCATTTTTCTTTTATGTATCTTACAGCTCTCTGTATTATACCTTCGTCATTCCATGTTTCAGAACCTACTGAATCCTTATGTTTCGGAATGCCAAAAAGTAAAACGGCGGGAATGTCTAAATTAAGAATCTGTTCAAGCTCTTCGTCCAGTCTGTCTAAGGAATATCTGAAAATTCCGGGCATTGATGGAATTTCTAACTTTATATTATCTCCTTCTTCTATGAATAAAGGATAGATAAAATCGTTAATAGAGAGCTCTGTTTCCCTAACAAGTCTTCTTATATTTTCGTTTTTTCTAAGTCTCCTTGGTCTTACGGATGGAAAGCCCATCTAATTCCTCCAGTTTTTTAAATTTTTATTATGTTATCAGAAATTCATTAAAATAAAAATCTTATCTGGCATATTCCCGTAATAATGGCTGTTTCCATTGTTAATATATTTTTTCCCATTGTCAATGGAACAAATCCTTTTTTCTTGAGTAATTCAATCTCTTTTTCACTAAAGCCCCCTTCAGGTCCAATAACAACAGAAACATTTCTTATGTTTATATTAAGGAAATCTTTAACCGTTCTTTCTTTTTCTTTTTCGTAAAATACAAACTTTCCTTCATCAGATGAGTTTATATCTTTCAGTTTTACAGGATTTTCTATAATAACAGGATAAACTCTCTTACACTGTTTTAAAGAGTTTAGGGCTTTCTTTTCCCACTTTTTTATCTTTTTTAAAATATCTTTTTCCTTTACAGCAGAGAACTGTGAGATTACAGGAACAAGTTTATAAACGTTTAACTGGGATATGCTTTCTATTATATGATCAATTTTTGAGAGATGATTTGGCATACACTGGTACAAAGTTATTTTGAAATCTTCTTCTTCAACGCTTATTTTTTTTATTAACCTACATTTAATATATCTCTTTGTTATCTCTAAAACTTCTGTAAGATAAATATTTCCTTTAAGATCGTTGATTTCTATTTTGTCCTTGATTTTTATTCTTTTTACTCTGGCGTGATGGAGTTCTTCATCTGTCAGATAAGCAAAACCATTTTCAATCTGTCCTATAAACCTTTCACGATTCATTACACGCTTTTTAATCCAGTTATTTTCTTTATAAGAATAACAAAGGCAAAGGTCATTGAGTATATAAAAACTATTGTTGCTCCAGCTGGTAGATTATAATAAAAGGAGATAATTATTCCCATTACTACCATAAATATGCTGATAATAACAGAAGATACAATTATCTTTTTATAGTGCCAGAAAACCTGTCTTGATAAAGCTGCAGGCAGTATCATCATAGCAGAAGAAAGGATAACCCCTACAAGTTTTACTGCGAGAATTGTTGCTATCGATATTATAAGGATAATTCCATAGTATAGAAAACCTGTATTTATACCGCTAACATATGCAACATCTTCATTGTAACAGCAAAACATTATTTTCTGGAAATAAAAAGCTATAAACGAAAGGGATAAGAAACTGAAAAATAAGAGCAGATATATCTCTTCTCCTGATATGGTAAGTATATTGCCGAATAGGAATGTGAACATATCAGAACTGTAATTTGGACTAAACGTAAGAACAATGACACCAAGCGCCATTGAGAGTGAGAAAAGAATTCCTATTGATATATCCTCATGTATATCGCCCCTTCTGCTTATATAACCGATTAAAAGACCAACCAAAGCTGCAAATATCATACCAGTAAGAGGTGGAGATATGCCAAGAAAAAGACCTATCGCCAATCCCCCAAAAGCTGCATGGGATATACCCACTGTTATAAAAGACCAGTTTTTCAGATTTATAAAAAGTGAGAGAATGGACAGTAAGACAGCAAGTATAACTCCTCCTATTAAAGCTTTCTGTATAAAAGGTATCTGTAAAATCTCCATCATCAAATCCTACTTGAAATCTATATGAAAATGTTCGCACGCAACACATTCCGGTGAATGGATTAAAAGTTCTACCTCGGCACCATATATATTCTCGAGAACTTCTTTTTTAAAAAACTCTTTTGGGTGGCCGTAAAAATGTAAAAATCTGTTAAGACCAGCTACCTTGTCCACAAACCTGCCTACTACACCAATATCGTGAGAAACCATTACGATGGTCATATTCTTTTCCTTTTTTAATCTCTGTAAGAAATCATAAAAACTTTCCTGTGCAACAACATCTATTCCAGTTGAAGGTTCATCTAAAAATATAATTTCCGGTTCTGAAACAAGAACCCTTGCAATTGATACTCTTTGCTGTTGACCTCCTGAAAGACTGCTGTACGGTTTATTTTCAGATCCTTCCATTCCTACATATCTTAGGTATTCTCTGGCTTTTTTTAATTTTTTTTCTTTTGAGATTTTTTTGTTTATGAGCCCAAGCATAACAACATCAAGTGCAGAGAATGGAAAGTCTTTGGGTACACTTGATTTTTGAGGTAGATATCCTATTTTTCCTGTTTTTACAGCCTCTGCTGGAGATTTTCCTAAAAGGGTGATGCTTCCTTTAAATGGCTTGATAAAACCAAGTATTGTTTTTATTAGCGTGGTTTTACCTCCTCCGTTCGGTCCTACGATAGCGATTATCTCTCCTTTTTTAATGGAGAATGTTATATTCTCAATAATATCTCTTTCATTAATCCTAACATAAAGATCTTTAACTTCAAGTACTGTCATAGTCTTACAACAATTTTCCCGAAAAACTGTCTGCTAAGCAGTTTTTCATAAGCTTTTTTTATATCTTCAAATGAATAAACAGAATCCACAATAGGCCTTAATTTATCAGGAAAAAATCTTAGATAACTTGAAACCTCACCCTTTGTTCCCATATAAACACCATGAATGTCTATATTTTTTCCAAATACAGCCCTTAAGTTTATTTTTGGCTCTCCTCCTGTTGTGGCACCGAATGTTACGACTGAACCACCTTTCTTACAACATGCTATAGATCCTGAAAATGTTGATTCTCCAATATGATCTACCACTATATCGCACATCCGACCTTCGGTTATTTCTTTTATTCTTTCAACAAAACTATCCTTTTTATAATTTATAACATGATCCGCCCCGATCTTTTGGGCTTTTTCAATCTTCCAGTCATCTCCAACAGTTGTTATAACAGTTGCTCCAAACATTTTGGCAATCTGTATTCCCGCCGTTCCTACACCGCTTCCTCCTCCATGGATAAGGACTGTATCTCCCGGTTTAATACGTGATCTTGTTACAAGTGAATGCCATACTGTTGTATAAGTTATTCCGATCCCTGAGGCTTCTTCATAAGACAGTCCTTCAGGTATTCTGAAAAGGTTTACAGCAGGAACACTGACATATTCTGCAGAAACGCCGTTTTTTAATACTCCAAGTATAGAAAACTCCCTGCATTCGTTATCTTTTCCTGATAGACATTTCTCACATGATCCACATGAAAGTCCTGGATATACTATTACTTTATCTCCCTCTTTTACATTTCTAACACCTTTACCAACTTTTTCAACAATTCCTGACGCGTCAGATCCAAATATATGCGGCATAGGTATTTCAACTGGATATTTACCTTCCATTATCCATATATCAAGATGATTTAAGGAAAAGGCTTTTATTTTAACAAGAACCTCATTTTCTGTTATATCAGGCTTTGGAAGATCTCCTATCTTTATATTTTCATAATTTCCGTGTTTTTCATAGTAGGCGACTCTCATCTCAACCTCCGGTTGCAAATCTTCCGATATTATATACTATAAAAGCCATAATCCATGCAGATGTAAAACTTATCATAATTGAAACACCAGTCCATTTCCAGCTGCTTAACTCTTGTCTTATAGCAAAAACAGTAGCCATGCATGGAGTGTATAAGAGTAGGAAAACAAGAAATGATATAGCTGTAAGAGGTGTAAAAGAATCCCTTACAGCCTTTATAAGCGAGCTGTCCTCTTCTTCCTCTTCTGGTTCTACTTTGTAGAGTCCAAATATAGAAAGAAGATTTTTTCCCATATCTATATTTGCATTTATAAAACCTTTTGCTATACTGATGATACCTTCTGATAGTTCAATCTTTTCAGGTTTTTCCTCTACAATCTCACCTGAGTATATATTTCCCATGGTAGATAGGACAACCTCTTTTGCTACAAAACCTGATATAAGCGATCCTGCTGCTTCCCAGTTTCCAAACCCAAGGGGGTTGAAAACAGGAGCGATTGTATGGCTTATCTTTCCAAAAAGACTGTCTTCAGGTTTTTTTACTCCTATAGGAAAATGCAGAAGGAACCATATTACTATAGAAGTTGCTAAAATAAAAGTTCCAGCTTCATAGAGAAAGGCTTTAGTTTTAATCCATGCGTTTCTTATTATAAATCTTACAGTTGGAAATCTATAAGGGGGAAGTTCAAGAATAAAAGGTATAGCTTCTGCTTTAAAAACAAATTTCTGCAGTAGTACCGCAACAATAGCAGCTACAATGATACCTAAGGTGTAAAGGAAGAGAATAACGGCTGTCTGGTATTCTGTAAAAAATATTGTTACAAAAAAAGCATAAACTGTTAGTCTAGCACCACATGACATAAATGGGATCATAAGTGTTGTTAATATCTTTTCTTTTGGATTTTCAAGGGTTCTTGTTGCATAAACAGCAGGAACATTGCATCCAAAACCTATAAGCATTGGTATAAAAGATTTTCCACTTAAGCCAAAAACAGCCATTACCCTGTCCATTAAAAAGGCGGCTCTTGCCATGTAACCGCTTCCTTCCAGAATAGCCATAAATATATATAGGAAAAAGAGAACAGGAACAAAAACAAGTACAAATCCTACGCCTCCGACAATACCTTCGGTTATAAGGGATCTAAGCCATGGAGATGTTCCTATATCAGTAAGGAAATGATAGATAATTGGGGCGACAACATCACTGAGCGAGCTGTCAAGCCAGTCAACATAAGGTGCAGAGAGTTCAAATGTGAACTTGAATAAAAGCCACATAAAAAAGAAAAAGATTGGAAATCCCAGTACTTTATGAAGGAATATCTTATCTAAAAATAATGTAAGATCAAACTTTTCTTCAGCTGTTTTCTTAACACACTGTTCGTAAATACTTATTATTATTGAGTATCTTTCCTCTACTAAAAGTGTTGAAATATCTCTATGATAAAGTTTTTCCAGTTTTTCTCTTATTGTTTTAGCCTGATTTAAAATTCTACTGTCAACAGCAAGATCTATAAAAAAGGTGTTTCCTTCGACAAGGGAAAGAAGAAGGAATCTTTCCGGATATATATCAAGAAGGAGAGGCTGTATATTCTTTATACACTCTTTTAACTTCCTTAGTTCAGTCTCAAGCTGATCCTCAAGATGAAGTGAGCAGTGAAACTTATTTTTATTTTCATAAATGTAAATTACAGCATCTAATATCTCTTTTACACCTTCTCCTTTTATAGCAGTTGTTGGAACAACTTTGCAACAAAGAAGTCTTTCAAGTTTTTCTATATTAATACTGATTCCCTTTTCTTCAGCCTCATCCCACATATTAAGGGCTATAACAAGAGGAAGATCTATCTCAAGCAACTGTATTGTCAGATATAGATTCCTTTCTAAGTTTGTTGAATCAACAACATCTATAACAAGATCAGGTTTCTCTTTAACAAGGAAATCTATAGCGATTTTTTCTTCTGCAACATCGTTGCTTAAACTATAAGTTCCAGGAAGATCAACAAGATGTATCTTGTATCCTTTATACTCAATAATAGCTTCTTTCTTTTCTACAGTGACTCCAGGCCAGTTTCCTACATGAAGGTTTGTTCCTGCAAGGGCGTTTATAAGTGTTGTTTTTCCTGTGTTAGGATTACCTGCAACAGCTACCTTTATAACCTTATCTGCCATTACATGCCTCAACTATGATCTTATCAGCGTCAGCTTTTCTGACTGCAAGGCAGTAATCCTTTATCTTTATTTTAACAGGTCCCCCAAAAGGCGATACCTGTATAACCTCAACTGTCTGACCAGGAATAAGACCCATCTCAAGAAGCTTTCTTTTAAGCGAAGGATCAAACTTTAACTCTTTTATCTTACAGAAGCTGCCGGCAGGTAGTTCAGATAGTCTCATCACCAATCCTCTTGATTTATATTCAATCTCAATTATATACCTTTTTCAAAACAATTCCATGACTTTAATCAATTTATATCATCTTTAAAATCCCAGTAAAATTCTGGTCAGATACATATAAGGGGGTATTATAATAATATTCAACACCCCTATAAATAATAATATTATAACTATTATAAATCCATACTGCTCGACAGGTTCGAGTTTTTGTTCAAGTTCGGGAGGAAGAATGCTCATCAAAACCCTTCCACCATCCAATGGAGGAATTGGAAGTAAATTAAAAAGTGCAAGAATTACATTAATACTTACAGAATACTGGAAGAATATTAAAATAGGAGTTATAACAGACTTTATAAATCCCTCTCCAAAAATAGAAACTAATATATTTACTACAGATTCTGATGAAAATATCTGGTATAAGATTCCAAAAAGTACAGCAGCTGCAAGATTAATAGAAGGGCCTGCTGCTGCAGCTACAGCCATTCCTTTTCTATAGCCTAACTTTTTAAAGTTTAATGGATTGATAGGAACAGGTTTAGCCCACCCAAAAAGTATTGGGGATTTTGCAAGAATAAGTATTATAGGAACAAGTAAGGTTCCTATTGGATCTACATGGGGTATAGGATTAAAAGTCAGTCTTCCTGAAAGTTTTGCTGTAGGATCTCCAAGCCTGTAAGCTATAATCCCGTGTCCAAGCTCGTGTATGATGACGGCAAACATTAAAGCAGGAATCATAAAAATGAGTTTTGTTATGTCAAACTCCATCTTTTCCCCTTTGTTTATTTTTGTATCAGCTTATTTTATATTATTTACTTATATTTTTTAACGGTGCAATAATTTATGATGAAGATTAAGGATATATTGAAAGTTGTTAAAGGGCTTCCTTTAAATCTGGAAAAGGCTGATCTGGAAGTAGAAAGATTTATAATTGACAGCAGAAAAGCCGAAAAAGGCACTTTCTTTGTTCCTCTTAAAGGATCAAAAGCTGATGGTCATGATTTTATATATGATGCTTTAAAAAAAGGTTCTTTTGGTTATTTTACTGCGTTTAGGAAAGATTTTAAAAATGGGATTTTAGTAAAAGATACTTTAACCGCCCTTACTGATATAGGAAAGTTTAAGAGATCTAAACTTAAAATGGCTGTTGGGATAACTGGAACATCAGGAAAAACAACAACAAAGGAGATTCTAAGATACCTTCTTACAGGAACGTTTAGACTATACGCGACGGAAGGAAATTACAATAATGAGATAGGTCTTCCCCTGACCTTATCAAATATACCTCCCGATACAGATATAGGTATTTTTGAGCTTGGTGCAAGTAAAAAAGGTGATATAAGGAGACTTGTGAATATATCTCATCCAGAGATAAGAGTTCTTACATCCGTTGGATACGGTCATATAGAAGGTTTTGGCAGTTTTAAAGGTGTTATTGATGGAAAAGGGGAGATATTTGAAGGAGGCGAAGTCTGTGTTTTGCCTAAGGATCTTGAAAAATATTATATAACCAGATTAAAAAATTTTATAACTTTTGGGCGCTCTGAAAATGCTGATATTAGAATACTGAATGTTCGTATCACACCTGAAGGAACTGTAGGTATTATAGGTTGTAAAAAGGATAAAGTAAGCATAACAGTCCCTGCTTTCAGTAAAGCTCTTTTTAATAATATTGGAGCGGCACTTTCTGTTTTGTATGCTCTTGATTTGAATCCTTTAAGTTATGCTGAAAAACTGCATGATTTTAATCTTCCAGACGGAAGGGGAAAAGTAATAAAAAAGGGATCAATTATAGTAATTGATGACAGCTACAATGCAAATCCGCTTTCCGTAAATAATGCTGTTGATACCCTTAATGATATTCCGCTGTTCAAGACTATAATACTGGGAGATATGCTTGAGCTTGGAGATATTTCTAAAGAAATGCATGAGAATATCGGCAGAAAAATATTAAGCTCAGATATAGATCTGATTTTTCTGTATGGGAAAGACACTTACTACACATATAAAATTTTAAAGGAAAAAAAGGAGGTCTTTTATTTTGAAAATAAGGAGGATTTGTACAGAAAGCTTATGGAAAAGATAAAAAATAAAAAATGTGCCGTTCTTGTTAAAGGGTCAAGGGGAATGAAAATGGAAGATATAGTTAAGAAAGTTCTTCAATCTTAGCCTCCAACCAATTTTTTAATGTATTTGAGCTTATATTAATCCCGTACTCTCTCAAAATTCTGTCTGTTTTGAATCTGTCTTTTTCAATAAAATTTAATGCCTTTTTAAAACAAAGGATTAATGTTTCAGTTTTTATTCCTGTATTTTTAGAATAAATATCAACAAAATCAATCAAATGATACTCATTGTCTATATAAGCCGTATCAACAATATATATAATCTCTTCAGGATTGTTTATAAGGTCTGTAAGAACCCGATGATAAATTCCTTCAAGATCCTCTAAGTAGAGTCCTATTTCAAGTTTTGTTTTTTCAAACTGAGTATGAAAGCTGTCTTTAATCAGATCAAGTTTTATATTCATATTATCTCTGTAAATATTAAAAGACAGCTGATATGTTTTTTCAGGTAAATGCCATCTTTCAGATCTGGATTTATTTTCAAAAGGCAGGGTAACTTCCAGTTTTTCTAACGCTTTTTCAGGATTTTTTGTAAATATCTGGATATGGTCTATTATCCTATGCTGGGAAAAAGCTCTTACAAATGCAAACGAACCTGATATGATTAGATCTTCTTTACATTTTCCAATATCAGCAAGTATTCTGTCCTGAATATCAATAAGTTTACCTACGTCTGTTATTAACATTTTCCATCCTCAAGGTTTTTGTAATGTTAAAATATAATGGTAAAGAAATAAATGGAGGATGTAAATGGCTGTTAAAGTTGGAATTAACGGTTTTGGAAGGATAGGGAGAAACTTTTTTAGAGCATCTATTGATAATCCTGAAATAGAAATTGTAGGGATTAATGACCTTACAGATGCACATACACTTGCACATCTTTTAAAATACGACTCAGTTCACGGTAGATTTTCAAGATCTGTTGAGGCTAAAGGGAACAGCATTATTGTAGATGGGAGAAAGATAGAGGTTACCGCTATTAAAGATCCTTCACAACTTCCATGGAAAGATCTTGATGTTGATATTGTTATAGAATCAACAGGTGTTTTCAGGGATAGGGAAGGGGCAGGAAAGCATTTACAGGCTGGAGCTAAAAAGGTGATAATATCAGCTCCAGGTAAAAATCCTGATCTAACTGTGGTTCTTGGCGTAAATGAGGATCAGTATGATCCTGATAATCATCACATAATATCTAACGCTTCCTGTACAACAAACTGTCTTGCACCTGTTGCTAAGGTTTTAAATGATGAGTTTGGTATAGTTAAAGGTTATATGGTTACTGTTCATGCTTATACAAATGACCAAAGAATATTGGATCTTCCCCATAAAGATCTCAGAAGAGCAAGGGCAGCAGCAACAAATATTATTCCTACAACTACAGGTGCGGCAAAGGCGGTTGGAGAAGTTCTTCCGGAGCTAAAAGGTAAACTTGATGGAACTGCAAGAAGAGTCCCTGTAGCTGATGGATCTCTTGTTGATCTAACAGTTATACTTGAGAAGCAGGTTTCGGAAGAAGAGGTTAATGAGAAGATGAAATATTATGCTGAAGGAAAGATGAAAGGTATTCTTGAATATACTGAGGATCCAATAGTATCTCAGGATATAGTGGGAAATCCTCACTCATCAATATTTGATGCTCTTTCAACAAAAGTCATAGGGGACAACTTTGTTCATGTGTCCTCTTGGTATGATAACGAATGGGGATACTCAAACAGGCTTAAAGATCTTGTTCTGTTTATGGCGGAAAAGGGACTTTAAGCTAATGGGAGCTTTTTAGCTCCCTTTGCAGACTTCCTCTATAGTATTTAAGACTTTCTTAATTAAGGGCAGATAGCCTTTTAAACCTGAGAATATCTTTTCTGCTATTTCTTCATGGTATGTATGAGAAGTCATATTTCTGTCATCTATCATCTCAAGGAGTTTTAATGTTTCTTCCTGTGATAAGTATCCTGCTGAGAAGAACTCCCTTATACAGCCTTTTGGTGATTTACAGTCTATTCCTGAATGTTCGACTAAAAAATTTTTTAATGTTTTCCACATTATCTCAACTGTAAACTCAAATCTCTGTATAGAAGAATCTCTGAAAAATGTGTAATATTCACCCTCTATATTTTTTATAGTCTGGCTGTATGCTTCTTCTAATCTGTTTAAAGATTTTTCAAAATCTTTTATTCTATCTTTTAGAGCCATCTTTTTCCTTTTTGTTTGACAGTTTTTTTTAAATATGGAGCGTCTTTTAAATTTACTACATCAACTTTATAAGGCAGATTACTGTTTTCTAAAATCTCTTTTAATAATACTATTTTTTGTTTTATATCCTCCTGCGTTTCTATAGCTAAATCTATATCTGAATACAGCTTTTCCCTTCCTTCAGCTCTTGAGCCAAACAGGTATATTTTTACATCATAATTTTTAAAATAATCTTTTAAAAAGTTCTTCAGATCTTGTATAGTATTAATTTTCTTTTGATTTATCTTATTCATCTAAAACTCCCACAGTTTCATAGCTTTTCTTACTTCAATCATTGTTTGTGAAGCTATCGCCCTTGCTTTTTCTGTTCCTTCCTGAAAAACTCTTTCATATTTTGTAAGATCTTTCTCTATCTCTTTTCTTCTTTCTCTTATTGGATCAAGAAATTTATTTAGGTTTTCTGCAAGAATTTTTTTACATTCAACGCATCCTATCTCAGCCGTCCTGCATTTTTTATCTATATCCTCAATAATCTCTTTTTCAGTGAATATCCTGTGATAATCATAAACTATACATACCTGTGGATTTCCTGGATCTGTTTTTCTTATCCTGTTTGGATCTGTTTTCATTTCTAAAACTTTTTTCGTTGCAGTTTCTCTATCATCAGAAAGGTATATAGCGTTGTTATATGATTTTGACATTTTTCTTCCATCTATACCAGGGAGTTTTGATTCTTCTGTAAGTAGAGCTTCAGGTTCTGGAAATATACTGTCGTAAAGATTGTTAAATCTCCTTGCTATCTCTCTTGTAAGTTCAATATGAGGCAGCTGATCTTCTCCAACAGGAACAGCATCTGCTTTATAAATAAGAATATCGGCTGCTTGTAGAACAGGATAGGCGAGAAATCCAATCGTATCAATATCTTTTCCTACATCTCCTTCTTCAAGATTTTTTACAGCCTGATCTACTACCCTTTTGTGTATTCCGAATTTTAAAAGAGTTTCTCTAAGCCATTCAAAATCTATACCTTTCTGACTGTAAAATGCTCTGTGAAAAGCCTCTCTCAAATATTCCTCAAATATTTTTGATTTTTGCTTTCCTGATACTTTTTGTAAAGCCTGATCAAAGCTTTCTGGGGGAGGTGTCTGAATTATTTTAACCTGCTTTCCAGCTAAAAAATCTCTCAAATACTGGTAATAAAGGTTATATTTAAGATCTTTATAAGAAGGGTTTAACTCAAGCCAGCTCTTGGGTGTTATCATTGAGAACAGAAGAGACAGTTCTGCATGTTCTTTGACAGCTGACTGAATAAAAAGCGTTGCTTTTTCAGGATCTATTCCACAGGACAGCCAGTCTATTATCATCTCTCTTATATTATCTTTTAGTTGATCAGTTTCTTTATATTTATTTGTTAAAGCATGCCAGTCGGCGATAAAAAACTTACAGTCATACTTTTCCTGTAGCTGAAGCCAGTTTTTTATAACACCAAGGTAATGTCCAAGATGAAGTTTTCCTGTTGGCCTCATCCCGCTAAGAACTTTTTTCATCAACTTCCTCCTGATGATTACTAATTTCAATTATATAACAGATAGAAATTTCAAGTTTATGTGTTATATTCTTATTTTATGGAAACTTTAAGATATTATAAAAGTAGAATAGCTTACTCAAAAATAATTTCTCCGGTTTTACCTGAATTTGGAGAGGTCCATTTTAAAAATGACAAGCTGAAACACTTTTTAGAAAAAAAACATTTCAGGCTGTACTCTCATCAGGTGGAAGGGCTGAAAGCTGTCAGAGAAGGTAAAAATATAGTTGTTACGACTCCTACGGCTTCTGGTAAATCCTTTATATATATTTTTTCATTACTTGATAGGCTAAAGGAAAATCCAGAAGTAAAAGGTATAATAATCTTTCCTCTTAAAGCTCTTGCCAGAGATCAATATGGAAAGATTATAGATCTTATCTTGGAGACAGGTATTAATGTTAAGGTTGATGTTTATGATGGAGATACAGATAGAGAGAAAAGACAGGAAATTAAGAAAGATCCTCCAAATTTTTTAATAACTACTCCAGATATGTTAAATGTTGGAATACTTCCATACCATACAAGTTGGTCTTCATTTTTTGAGGATCTTGAGTTTATTGTTCTTGATGAGATACATGCTTATAGAGGTATTTTAGGGTCGCATATAGCAAACATAATAAGAAGGCTAAAAAGGGTGGTTAACTACTACAAAACGAGAAAACCTGTTTTTGTAATGAACTCTGCAACTGTTCACAATCCTTCGGAGTTTGCATCCAGACTTGTTGGTGAAGAAGTTATTGAAATATCAAAATCTGGGGCTCCTTCGCCTGAAAGGGAGATACAGATATTCAAAGCATTGAGATCATCTGAAACAGCTGAACTTATTGCAAATACAGTTATTGAGGATATATCAAGTATAGTTTTTGTTGATAGCAGGAAAGAGGCTGAGTTACTTTCTCTAAGGGTTAGAGACATTCTTATAAAAAAGGGAAGAGAAGATCTTATAGAAAAAGTTAGTCCTTATAGATCAGGCTATACGCCAGCAGAAAGGAGGGAAATAGAATTTAAACTTATGACAAAGAATATTCTTGCTGTGATCTCAACAAGTGCTCTTGAGATGGGTATAGATATAGGAGATTTAGACAACTGTATTCTTGTAGGCTATCCAGGAACACTGGCACAGCTATGGCAGAGATTTGGAAGGGCAGGAAGAAGAGATAGGAAAGCTTATAATATTTTGATACCAAAAAGAAATGCTCTTGATCAGTATTTTGTAAAAAATCCTGAAGAGCTTTTTTACAGACAGATGGAAGAGCCTGTTATCAATCCTGAAAATAGATATATTTTGAAGAAACATCTTCCGGTTATGGCAAGTGAGCTACCTATAAGAATTGACGAGCTTTCAGATAAAGAAAAAGAAGTTGCGAGAGAACTATACAAGGAAGGGGTTTTAAGGTTTTCAAATAATAAACTTTATGCCTCAAGGCAAAAACCTTTTAGTATCAGATCAGCTGGGGAAAGCTTTAAGATTGTGGAAACAGTCTCAGATAAATTTATAGGCGATATATCGGAGGATATTGTTCTGTACGAAGCACATCCTGGAGCTGTTTATATCCATAATGGTGAAAGATATATTGTTGAGCATCTTGATATTGAAAGAAAGATTGTTTATGTAGTTCATGCTAATGTCTCATATGTTACAGAGCCTTTAAAAGAATCATTTATTGAGATAATAAATATTGAAGATTTCAAAAAATCAGGAAGTATAGAAATATACAAGGGAAAAGTAAAAGTTAAAACGACAGTTATAGGATACTCATTAAGAGATATTGAGTTTGACGAAAAAATTAATGAGGAAGTTTTTGAACCTGAGAAATACCTTTCGAAAGAGTTTGAAACAGTAGCTTTCTGGTGGACCATGCCTCAGGAATGGGAAGAGGAGATCATATACAGAAATGTAAAACATAATGTTAGAATGCTTTACAATTTTATTATTCAGAAGGGAAAGCTTTATACTGGTGAATTTATTTATTCGGATATTGTTTTTAAAAATCTTTTGAAGTTCAGGAAAAGTATGGATAGTTCGGCTTTTGAGTTTGTTTTAAAAGCTACAGAAAGTTTTTTCAGTAGATTAAACCAGAAAGAAAAAGAACAGTTTAATGAGTATAAGAGAAGGATAAAGGAGAAAAAAAATGGATTTTTAGGTGGACTGCATGGTGTCGAACATGGCTTGATTGGAATTTATCCACTTTTCGCAATGAATGACAGATGGGATATAGGAGGGCTTTCAATCCCCTTCTTCCCAGAAACCGGTAAACCAACAATTTTCATATATGATGGTTACGAAGGAGGCGTAGGATACTCAGAGGTTGGTTTTAACAGATTAAAAGAGATGATAGAAAGTACTTATAAAACAGTATCAAGATGTAGCTGTATTTCAGGATGTCCATCCTGCATATATTCGCCAAAATGCGGAAACTCAAATGATTATCTTGATAAAACAGCTTCCGTTATTCTTTCACATAAAATATTAAAAGAGCTGTCTAAATAGTTCCTTCAGTAATAGCTCTGATTCCTTCAAGTCCACCAAGGGGTATAGATATGTCTCTTCCTGACGGCGTATCGTAATCTCTTGGATTTATTCTTATGAGAGTTCCGAATAATCTATCTTTTACTCTTTCGGAAAATAACCTTACCGTAGGAACAGCTTTACCTGCACCAATCTCTATAACTACCAGTTGGTATCCTTTATCATCTAAACCTGTAAGCCATCTATCAAGTCTGAACTCCTGACCTGATGTTCTATGTGGTATCCATTCCCAGTCGCCAAACATAAGAATATTAGGTCTGGCAAGCCCTCCACAGTAAGGACATGAGGGGAGAGGATCTTCAGCTTCAAACTTTTCCATATCCACCTTTACATCTACACCATCAGCAGACCAAATATGATCGTTGCACGGCTGAACACACTGTAAATGGTGAATAGAACCGTGAATCTCTACTATCCTTTTCTCATCATAACCTGCCTTTTGAAATTGTCCATCTACATTTGAGGTAAAAACAAAATATCCCCCTTTTTTCATCTCACCAAGTTTTCTTAATAGATGAAATCCCTCATGAGGCTCTGTTTCTCTATATAAATTCAGACGATGCCCGTAAAATGCCCAAGCAAGCCTTTCATTTTCACGAAACCACCTTGGATTAGCAAGTTCCTCAAATCTCAATCCAAGTTTCCTTGCTATAGGGTATGCTCTCCAGAAACCTTCTGTTCCTCTAAAATCAGGCAGTCCACTGTCAACTCCCATTCCAGCCCCAGCTGTTATAAGAATCGCATCAGCCTCAGAAATAGCTTCTTTTGCTCTTTGTATTTCATTTTCTAAATTTCTCTCTATCATATTCCGCTCCTGCTTGATTTTTTAAAAAGTATATCAAAAATCTCACACCTAAAAATTTACCAAGATTAGTTCAGTAGATTAAACTTATATTAAACGAATTAGTCTAATGGATTATACTTACGCAAATTGATAAGGAAAAAACAAGGATAATTTTTGCAGGAAAACCTCATAGAGGAAATTTAGATAGCAAAATAATTGAATAAGAAAACTTTTCAGTAGCAGATGTTAACGAGATAGCAAATGATTTGTTCTTTAATAAGAACTGGCCTTATTGGTCATATACGAAAGAGATATTAAAGAAAGTATATAATACTGATGAAAAAGGTGCATGGGACAGATTAGCTTTTACAAATGTTATAAAATGTACTTTGGAGAGAAATAAACGCAACGATAATACACCTAACTATCTAAAACTATTTTGTTTGAAAGAATTTGGTATATTTTGGAAAGAAATACTATTATTAAAGCCAACCCATGTTGTTCTTTATTTAGGAAAAGATTATAATGAATATATAAGTAATGAAACTATAAAATCTTTTATACCTGTAGAAAAAATAGATGAAATAGCTTCTAATGATTACCACATTCAGGTTGGTAAAAAAAGATGCTGGTGGTGGCATAGAATTATTTACTTGTCAAATAAAAAATAAATATATTAAGAGTGTGCCACCCAGAAAGGAAGAAAAAGGTAGATTTCATAAATAAAATAGCAAATATGGATTAATGAAACTTCATAATAGAGGAGGGAATGATGACAGAGTACTTATTTTATAGTTAGTCAATATGCTTTCTCATTTACCATACAACTTTTATATTATACCTTCTAATATAATCATCACTTGTAATTAAAGTTAAATCTTCACTTAAAGCCTGTGCTATCAGAAGCCTATCAAATGGATCTTTGTGAATGTAAGGCAGTTCATGTAGAGTGAATATATGCTTATTTTGGATCTGTAATTCTATTAATCCTAAGTTTTTTATTGAATCTTCCACAAATATTTTAAAATTTATTTCTTCGCTTAATATTTTAAGTTTTCCAATACTCATTTTTATTGAAATTTCCCATATAGAAGCACAGCTCAGGAAAAGAATGCTCTGTGGATTCTGTATAATCTCAATTACTTTTGTAGATAACTTTTCAGCACATGCCCATAGAAACACATGTGTGTCTAAAAGATATCTCACTTATAAAAATCCTCTGCTATTTCTTTTGGTAAAGGTTTGTCAATACCCTCTTCTATCTTAACTTTACCCTTGAATAACCCCAACTTTCTTTTAATTTTGGGATATATCACAAATTCCTTGTCATCTACTTTCAAAACAATTTCTTCACCTTCTTCTATCTCTTTTAAGATTTTATCTAACTTCTTTTTAGCTTCTTCAACAGAAAAAACTTTCATTTTAAGCTCCAATATAGGTTTATCATTTTTTAAAGATAATCTTATTAATGAAATTTTACAATAGAACTAATACATAGAGAAAATCTATAAAGGAAATTTTTTATTAGAGGATACTTATATATTCAAGTGACATCCTCTCCTCATTGAAAAATTAGGAGCTTCCTACTTCACAACTGGATGCCTCGTAGACTGTGATTTATTTCCCATTCCGCCGACAGTGTTAGTTCCGCAGGCTTTAGTTTGGACAGTTATCAAGGTTTATCTAATTAGGTTATACAGGCTGGAGATTTCTATCAAGAATGTTTGTTCCACATATTGAAAAATTTTCAAACCAGATGAGGAAATTTAGAAAGTACAAAAAAGTTGAAGCTATTATATGCTACGGTAAGCGAAGCTGGGATGATTTTAAAAAAGTTTTTGGTTTATCTAATTCCAATCCTACTATCCAAAAAAATAATTTAGAAATATATGATAAAGAAAAAATAATTTTAGTTAGGCATTTTAGCATGGGCTTTCCCGATGAGCTATGTGAGGAAATTATTAAAACTTTAATTAGGTGGAACGTTTTATTAGATTAGGTAACTTAAAATTATAAATTTTCATTACTTTATACCTAAAACAAATAAAACAGCTTCCTCTAAAAGTTTTAATTCATCATCTGATATAGAAGCTATAGGATTTCCTATAATTCTACTCTTATCTATAGCTCTAATTTGCTCTATAACTGCATCGCTGTCTTTTTCAAGTTTTCCTCTTTTAGAAATTCTAACCCTTAATGGGAACCAGTTGTCCTTTAAATGAGTTGTTAAAGGAATAACTATTACTGTTGGTAAATCTTTTAAATAAGCGGATTGAAATACTATAACCGGTCTAACTTTATTAATCTCATGGCCTTTTGTTGGATTTAATTTAGCCAGATAAATCTCTCCTTTATTCAATAATATCCTCACTTAACATTTCGTATTCTTTGATTTCTTTCAGATAGTTTTTATCTTTACTTAGCTGTTTTGCAAGTTTTTCCATTTTTTGATGAATTTTCTCTCTTTTTACTCTTTCTCCATACTCAATGACTGCTTCTCTAATTATTTGAGACTTTGGTTTACCCAACTTTTTGCTGAGATTATTTAGATATTCAAAAAATTCCTCTTCAGTTTTTAATGTTATAGTTTTCATTGATTTATTCCTTAAAAATTTAATTAATTTATTACTTAAAATATAGACCCTTGAGCTTCAGTGTGCAAATTTTTCAAAAATACTTTTATATAGAACAGCTCATTCTAATAAAAATCATATACAAAAATTCAAATAATTTCTCAGGGGGGGTTAAAAATGAAAACATTTATATTTATATATGCGTAATTTTAGGCATTTTATTTTTCTTCTAACTCTATTATTTTTATCAAATCATCTGTTGTTAAAATTTTTGAAAAACCTTTTTCTCTCAATTTGTCTGCCAATTTTTTATCATTAGTCCATAAATATGCATCAAGTTCAAGTGTTAGAGCTACATATGGAGTATCTTTTTCATCTACATCTTTGCAAAGATTATAAGCTTTTTTTATATTCGCTTTTGTTAAGCCTATTTTTGGAATTATGGAAACTTTTTTGAAGATTTTATAGATTATTTCTTTCATCCTTTGTTTATTTGATGTCTTTTTTAAAATTCTTTTTTCGTATTTTTCAAGTTCTATAAGTATAAAATCTGGAGCGTAAGCATCTACATTATTTAGTATTTTTATATAAACTGGATTTCCTTTTATTAATGCAGAGAAAATAATATTTGCATCGATAACTATTTTCATTCTAACTCAAGACCTTTTTTATATTCTTCCCAAGCCTCTTCTCTACTTTTTTCTACTTCTTGCCAGTATTCTTCTTCTGAGAAAATCTTTTTTAATTCTTTAGATAGTTCTTTTACATCCTTTTCTAATTTCATAAATTCTAAGTATTCTTCTATTTTCTTTTTAAAAGCTTCCTTGCCTATTTCGTAAATTTCTTCATCTGGGATTTCTATTGTTAGCTTCATCAGACTTACTCCATTCCTGAAAATTTAAAACTTATTTATTAAATATGTGGTTTAAATAGAATTTTACCATAGGACTATAAATCAATTAAAAATGTAAAAGTTGCTATTTTCTTATAAAAGAAATTAATCAAAAATATATGAGTTTATATCATGTTTAATTAACATAAAAAAGGGTTTTTTTAGCAAATAATAAATATAAAGTTTCTGGTATTAAAAATTTACTGAAGTCAGAATCACTCAACAATTATATTTTTACCTACCATTAAATACAGTAATAATGATTTATAATAGGTATTCCTAAATAATTTATCTATTTCTCTATAAGTAGAAGTGTTAAGTAATTGATTAGTAGATATTTTCTGAGACCCTAATTCTAGATAATTTGAAAAACTTTTTATCAAAAAGATGTTGTACCTTAAATCGTTTATTTTACGTAATATTTCATCACTTGTGAAAGAAGAATCTTCGATTTCTATATTATTAAAATTGTTTTCTCTAACTAAATTCCTAAGAATTTTGATTTTATTTACTTCATCTAATTTATTAAAATCCTTAATTTTTACTTTTTTTGCTGCATATTTGGAATTATCTTCTTCAATATTTCTTAAATGTCCACATACTTTAATAAATTCCATCATTAAATCATCTATTTCTGATAATCTTTTATTTAAAAATTTGGTTAATATTTCTATTCTATTTAGATTTATAGCATTAGGAACTATTCCTTCATAAAATTGTTCTATAAGTAGCTCGAAGTTTTTTATTGTGGATAAAAATTCTTTTCGCTTAATTTCTTTGTTTATATTTTCTTCAGTTATTTTTCTATTTCTAAATTCTCCTTCTAGTTTAATATAGGCTATAAAAGCTAAAATTGCTATAAATAAACCAGCTGTAGAGATTAAAACTTCCATAGTTGAACTTACATGTTCCGGAGGAATAATTTCTTTTAATTCCGTAAAGTAGATAACATAAATAACTACCATGACGACAACTGAAAAAATTAAAAAAGCAATACCTGCAGTAACTAGGCTCTGTAAACTTAAATTTAATTTCATAAAAACTACCCCCTCCGCAGATATTATGAGTAGTATGTTAATTTTAATTATACAATATAATTTAAAGTACATAATATTAGTTTTTGCTTTATTCTAAATTAAGTTTAAAATTATAAATACACTCCTAAAAAGGGGATAATATGAATATAAAAGAACTGCAAGAAAAAGTGGTTAAATTTAGAGATGAAAGAGATTGGAAAAAATTCCATACTCCTAAAAATCTTGCAATTTCAATATCTATTGAATCAGCAGAATTATTAGAGTTTTTTCAATGGGACGAGGGAGATATAGAAAAAAATAAGAAAGAAATATCCTATGAAATTGCTGATATATTAATATACATGCTTCTTTTCGCACATGAGTGTGGAATAAATCTTGAAAAAAGTGTGTTAGAAAAGCTAAAAATTAATGAAAATAGGTATCCTATAGATAAAGCAAAAGGAACATCAAAAAAATATACAAAGTTAAAATGATTATTTATTTAGCAGACAAACAAAAATTTTTGAAAGATGTTAAAATCGGAGAGATAGAAGAGATAATATCGCGACTTTTTAAAAAGGTCTTATATAAATCTCCTAGCGATTCAGAAAAAAGATCATGGGCAAATTCTTTAAAAGAAATTTATCTTGTTGTTTGTGATCCAAGTATACCAGATAATGCTACCATTGCAGTTGAATACCAGATACCTCAAACATCAAAGAGAATTGATTTTATAGTAGCAGGTCAAAATCAGGATTATCACAATATTTTGATACTTATTGAATTAAAACAATGGGATGTTGTGAAAAAGACGGATAAGGATGGAATAATTAAAACCTATCTGGCTGGAGGAATTAGAGAAGTAGTTCATCCATCTTACCAGGTATGGTCTTATGGTAAATTACTTGAAGATTTTAATGAAAATGTAAGAAGCTACAATATCAAAATATTACCGTGTGTGTATCTTCATAATTACAATAGTGAAAAGGTTATTAAAGATAATTTTTATAAAGATTACACTTCCAAAGCCCCAGTTTTTTTGAAAAAGGATTTAAAGAAATTACAAGAATTTATAAAAAACAACATTGTTAATGGAGATAAAGATCAAATAATAAAATTGATAGAAAAAAGTAAACTACGTCCATCAAAGACTTTAGCAGATACTTTAGTTTCGCTCTTAAAAGGCAATAAAGAATTTACAATGATAGATGAACAAAAAATAGTTTACGAAACAGTTTTAAATATTTCAAAGAAAAATAAGAGTAATAGAAAAGAAGTAATTATAGTTGAAGGTGGACCTGGTACTGGAAAATCTGTTGTTGCTGTAAATTTGTTGGTAGATGCTATTAAAATTGGATTGTCTTCAAGATATGTAACCAAAAATGCTGCCCCTAGAGCGGTTTATGAAAGTATGTTAACTGGAACATTCAAAAGATCTCAAATATCTAATCTATTTTGTAGTTCAGGAGCATTTATAGATACAAGGCCAAATGAGTTTGACTTACTAATTGTAGATGAAGCACACAGATTAAATGAAAAATCGGGTATTTTTCAAAATTTAGGAGAAAATCAGATTAAAGAAATTATAAATTCTGCAAAAAATGTTGTGTTTTTTATAGATGAGGATCAAAGGATTACATTAAAAGATATTGGAACCAAAGAAGAAATAAAAAAATGGGCAGAATATTTTGGCGCTAACATAACAGAAATGGAATTGAGTTCTCAATTTAGATGTAAAGGTTCAGATGGATATATAGCTTGGCTTGATAATACTTTACAAATTAGGGAAACTGCAAATAAAACTTTAGAAGGTATAGATTACGATTTTAAGGTCTTTGATGATCCTCAAGAATTATATAATGCTATTAAAGATAAAAATAATAAAAATAATAAAGCAAGACTTGTTGCTGGCTATTGCTGGGATTGGATAAGCAAAAAACCAGAAAACAAGGATAAATGCGATATAGAAATTGGAAAATTTAAAATAAAATGGAATTTAACAGAGCATGGAAGCCTGTGGTTGTTAAAAGAAGAATCTATAAACGAAGCTGGTTGTATTCATACTTGCCAAGGTTTAGAGCTTGATTACATAGGTGTAATAATAGGGCCAGATCTAATTGTTAGGAACGATAAAGTCATAACATTACCAGAAAAAAGAGCAAAAACTGATGCTTCATTAAAAGGATATAAAAAGCTTTACAAAGAGAATCCTGAATTTGCCAAAAAGCTAGCAGATAGAATAATTAAAAATACATATAAGACACTTATGAGTAGAGGAATTAAAGGTTGTTATATCTATTGTGTAGATAAAGAAACTAATGAATATTTTAAAAGGAGGGCAAAATTTGAAAAAACCTAAAGAGATCTCTTTAAGAGATGCTAATATCATTTTAGAAGAAAATGAGATAGAAGATATAAAAAAATTTTATTAAGGATATGCAGAAGAAGAATATAAAAAATTAGATGAATTACTAAATAAAAAAATGAAAGCAGAATTAAAAAAAATAGCAAATTTAACATATTCAAAAAGAAGAAAAGCTATAAAAAATTGGTTTAAATCCCTAGACGAAGAAATTAAAAAGGAATTGGAAAAAGCTTTGGAAGATTCGCCACATTGGAAAACATCTTTAACCTTAAAAAAGTTAATAGACCTTTATGTTGGGTATAAAAAATTTGGAAATTATGTATCAGAAAATTTATACAAAGGATTTGAACTTTTGGAAAAAAATAAAAGCCATGATAGATTTAAAATCCCTTTACAAAAAGGAATAACTATTTACACACTTTCCTTGGCTCCTCATAAAGTTTCAACTTATAATACATGTCCACATGCTGGAATATGTAAAGCTATATGCTTAGGTGATAATGGAAGAAATGGAAACAGGCAAATGTTCAAAAGAATAAAAAGAACCTTACTTTTCTTAAAAAACAGAAACTTATTTTTGGCTAAATTAATAGAAGAAATTCTTTACACTATTAAAATTGCTAAAGATAAAAGAAAAGATAAAAGATTAGATTTAGATGTAGTATTCAGGTTAAATAATTTTTCAGATATTTTATGGGAAAATATAAAATTTAGACCTGTTGATATATTTAATTTAGAAGATAGATATACAGATTTGGTTCAATTTGAAGTTTTAAGAAACTTATTTGAGGGTAATCTAGATTTCTATAGAAGAGGAGGCTACAAATATAAGAATGAAACATTAGCCAACAAATTAAAAGAAGCATATAAAGTAGAAAATACAAATAGTTTTCCTAAGTTAAATATGGAAGAAAAAATTAGTATATTCGAATTATTTCCAGATATTTGGTTTTATGATTACACAAAACATCCAAATAGGGAAAATATCCCTCCAAATTACCATTTGACATTTTCTTACGATAAAGGTAATGCAAAGAAGGAGAAAAATTATAAAGATAATATTCCGAAAGACAAAAATCTAGCTGTTATTGTTAGTGAAACTCTAAAAAATGATCTTATAAAAAATTCTGATTGGAAAGATAAAGTTATAGATGGCGATGAAAATGACTGTAGGATACTTGACGATGATAAAAAACTTATTCTTCTAAGTTATAGAAAAGGAGATTTAGACAGAGAATATTTAGCAAAGTACTTAAAAAAATCAGAAAATAAGATCAATCCAGAAGAGGAAATAGCCTTAACACCTGATGAATTTAAAAAATTTTCAAAAGAAATCAGGTTCATAAATTAATTAAAAAGTAATTTTACAGTAAAACTACTTCTTCAAATAATGCTCCGTAATATCAGCCCTATGATGTCCCATTTCCTCAGAAACCTGCTTCAAAGCCTGCTCATAAAATTTCCCTTTTCCTGAAGCTCATTAAACCTTTCTTGAGCAAAATTCCATCGAAGTCCATGAGAACCTGTATACTCCTACCCACTTTTTTCAGCTGCCAACTTTAAATCAGCCCTATAAGCATCCTTATCAACTTTAAAACTTCCATTTTCCTTTATATGATTTTCAAGCTGTCTATAAGTATCAGCTGACACATTTATATCCCTCACATAGCCACCTTTACCCTGAACCTCAATTTTCCCTATCTCCTTACCCGTAAAAGGGTCAGTATCTATACCCTTTAATTGGTCCTGTTTTATAAGCGAAACCTCATGTATCCTTGCTCCCCCTTTAAACTACATTTTAGCCATCAAAGAATGCTCATTTTCTGTTAAATTTTTTATTAACTCCTTTGGATTTTCATAAGCTCTAGTTGGATTTGACCTTTCTAAAGTCTCTTTAGCAATCCCCCTAACTTCCCTGATATGCGATTCAAAACTGTAAGAATTTCTTCTGCTGTTAACTTCAGAATACTTATCTAAAGCAACCTCTAACTTTTCAACTGCAGATGCATACTGCTAAAACGTTCTAAAAGAAATCCCCTACTCTACCTTATACTCTAAAAAACTCTTAACATGCTCTCCAGTAAGTTTTTCAATGTCCTTAATACCAAACTCAGACTTTACATAAGCCATAAGTTATTTAGCTACATCACGATAAGCATCTAAAGTCTTATAACTATAAATCTCTAATCTTTTTCCAAGCTCATGCCAGGTTTTAGCATCCAGCCCCCTTGCCTGGTCTTTAGCTAAATGTTTAGACTGACCAATCTTAGCTATAGTTTGAAAAACCTGATTAACCTGCCACTTAATACTTCCACGCATACCACTAATCTAAATCACTCATATTAATATGCTTGTCAATAATCCTTGAAAGCTTATTAAACAAAGTAGCTTCATACCTATCTAAATAAACCTTATCCCCATTTTTTAAATTAACACGAAGTAAAATCTTTTCACCCCCATTATACTCAGGGATCATAAACCTACCGAATCTCTCCCCCAGGTATCATACGACCAGCTAAAAAAGCATCAACACCAGCTGAAACCTATATATAATCCAAAATTCCATTACACAAAACCTTGTCCTTATTAAGAACCTTCAACATATTCAAAGACTTTCCCTCATGAATCAAACGGTACTGAAGTTTAAAATTACCAACAGACTTTTCTTTCAGGTTCACATCCTCTTTAAACCTTGAACCACCATTACCTCTATCCATACCAAACTCCTTATAAGGATTTATTTATAGACGAAAGCAAATATAAGAAAATCACAATGCTTGACCCCCTAAAAATTCTACAACTAAATTACGACCTTATACAATAAGGTCATCATAAGAAACAGCCTGCAAATATTTTTCTCAAGGAGTTATATATCCAATGCCTCTATGTATCCTTTTATAGTTATAGAATTTTACATATTCATCTACTTTACATATTCATCTACTAGTACTTTAAGTTCCTCAAAATCTTCAACTTCAAACCTTTGAAATAGTTCTCTCTCAATACAGGAAAAAAATGACTCTATTTCCCCATTCTCCCATGGACTATAAGGTCTTATTATTTCTTTCCAATTATCACTTTGAATATACAGCTCATTCATCGGAAGTTCTTTTAAATTTCTATTAGATAACGTATGCTGTATCTCTCTTTCCTACAATATGTCCTATTACCTCTTTGGTATAGCAATCTTTTAAAGCTATAACGTAACCTTTTTCCCCATTATTACATTTACCTGTTTTTATATCTATTTCCCATCTTTCATTTGGTGCTTTTATCTCCTGTTCATTTAATATTTTTGGAAAATATTTTGAGTTTTCTTTCTTTGGAAATTCTTTAAGTAATAATCCTTTCTCTTTCATTAACCTGTAAACTTTTTTATGATTGATAGAATACCCTTTCCTTCTTAACATCGCTGTTACTTTTTTGTAGCCGTATAAAACAAATTTTTCAGATAAAAGTTCTTCTATCTCTTTTAATAAAATTTCATCTGAAACATATTTTCCCATTAAAATGTTGAAGGTTTCTTTACTTTTAGGTTCTCCTCTTGCTTTTTTCATAGTTTTTCTGTACTTTGCATAAAAATAATAGCTGCTTCTTGGAAGCCTTAGTATCTGGCATGCTTTTTCTAAGCTAAACTCTGGATATTTTTCTTTAAATTCTTTTATCACTTCTATTTTCTCCTGTTGTTTGTCGTTTTTTTTACGAACTCTTGCTTAGCATCTCGTTTTCTCTTTTCAGCTTTTCCAGTTCTGGGTTCTTACCGGAATATTTAGGCTCCAGTCCTTCTTTTCCTTTTTCTTGATATGTTTTCTTCCACCTGTAATACATAGATGGGTCTATTCCAAGTTCTCTACAGGCTTTGGTAACTGAGTTAGAAGAGCTATATACTGGATTGCTTCAAGCTTTTCTTCTGCTGTCCAATGTTTTCTTCTCATCTTTTAACCCCCTATTAAAATTGTCTTATCTTTTCATTCCTGTGTCCATTGATTTAGGGGGTCATAACAATTTCTTCAATTAATTCTTTAGTTTCCATTATTCCCCCTCAATGGGATTTTAAAAATTATACCTTATCTGTTTCAAGGCTTGTTTTTTGGTAGAAAGCTTTTTGATTTCTAAAACCCAAATAGTAGTCCACCTGAAAGGTTGTTTTCCAATTTTATGCCCTTCTTTTTTACTTTTTTAGATTAAGTATTCATAAATATAAAACTTCCATTGCTAAACTGTATTTCCTAAAGGGATTTTTATATCTATTTCGTCATACAATATCTCTGGAACAATTTGTCTTTTATTTCTTTTAAGCCTAACAAGACCTATTCCTTCAAATAATTTTAAATCACTATATACATTCTTATAGTCTCTGTTTAACTTATTAGAAAGTTCTTTTATAGAACTTACTTTATTACTTCTTAAAAAATTTAAAAGTTTTAGCCTTTGGGGGGATAATAGTTTATTTAATTCCTCTATAGAAGAAACAGATATATACTTTTCTTTTTTTATCTTTTTTCCTTCTTTTATTTTATTGAAAGTATCTATAAACTTATTAAGTCCATCCTGCAAGCTTTCAACTCTTATTTCTATTTTTCTCATTTTACATACCTCCTAAAATATCTAAAACAAATCAATTTCTATATCTTTTTCTCTTAAAAGAGATTGAAGTTCTGATATAAAATCAGAAACTAAAGTTTCCACATTAGTAAAAACATACCTAAACACTTTACCCTTTACGTGTTTATGATGACCTTCCTTATTATGATTGTCGTATCTAAGGTATTCTGCATCAAAACCATATTTAGTCTTCCTTGCAAAAACAAGCGAATATTTAACACCTTCTGGGTAATATTTACTTTTTTCTACTTCAATAATTTTTATTTCCAGTATTCCAATATCATCAATATAATGTTTAATATGTAGTTTTTCCAAGCTTACACTTCTATGGCATCCTATACCATAGATTATTGGCAAAAAGAAAGAAAGTCAAGGTATTATTAATAATTTCCCAATATAATCAGAACTGATTTTTGCTAATTTTTTCCTGCCATATTTTCAATAGCGATAAGAATTTCTTCTTCTTGCTTTTTCAACCTGTATTTCTTTATATAATCTTTTCCACCTAATTCTTTCATAAGATTTTTCAAATACCTTATCTGTTCGCTAAGTTTTTTAGCATTTAATTTTGAGATTTCTTTGAGGGTATATACCGGAACTGTTCCGTATTCCTCAATATCTTTTATAAGATTTTTTATAAAAACTTCCAGCTCTTCATCTTTTCTTATTTCATCAATTCTTAATAAACTTCTAAGCATGTTTCTTGCTTTAAATTCAGGGTCATTACCTGTAGTTCTATAATGTTCGTTATTTTTGTAGGCTTTGAGATTTTTATAAGCTTTCCAGAAATTCTCAGATTTTGGTAAAGGTTTTTCTTCCTTTTTTGCCTTTATTTTTTCGTAAATTTCTTCAAAGGATATAGTTGTTGGATTTTCTTCCAGGTAGTTTTGATAATTTACAAAAAGATTTTTACCTTTTTTTATAATCAGTATTAATTCATCTTCTTCTCCTTTTTTAGAAACTTTTACTTTAGCTGGTATTTTATCAATCTGTTGTAAAACCTCCGGGTCTTTCTCCTTTATATCCTGAAACTCTTTTATTATTTTTGTAAAAAAGCTTTCTTCTTCCATCTCGTCAGGGTTTTTGACTAATTTTTGGTACAATCCTGAAGGAGTAGGTTCCTCATCAGGTGAGAAAATTTTGGCATCCTCCCCAATACTGTTGTGAATTAAGAAGAGTTTGTTTTCCGCAATTTCTCTTTGTCTGGTAAGGCTCTCTCCTTTTTCTGTAGGAAAAAAGTTGACAACATACAGACTGTCAAAAACTTTTTGTCCAATTCTATTAATTCTTCCAACTCTCTGTATAACCCTTACAGGATTCCACGGGATGTCATAGTTTATTATCATTCCTGCTCTTGCAAGATTAAAGCCTTCTGAAATCTTATCAGTGGTTAGAAGAACATCATATTTATCTTCTTGATATTTATAACTTGCATCAAAATTCCTTTTTATCTGTTCAATTTTTGTTTCTGATAAATTTTCATCAACTGTTAAAACCTTAAAATGCTTTTCTAATTTTTCTTTTAAATATTTAACAGTATCGCGAAACTCTGAAAATATAATTATTTTTCTCTTTGGTTTTTCTTCCTCAGAAAGCACATCCTGTACCAAATTTATAAGTTTTTCAGATTTTGGGTCGTTATCAACAAGCCTTAGCTCATTTATTTCATTTAAAATTTTCTTAAAAAGCTTTATATCCGAGTCAATATCTTCTAAAAACTGCTTTTTCTTTTTAAATTTGTTTATATCATAAATATAAAACTCTTTACCTAAATTTCTCTTTTCTTTTTCTATATTACTTAAACTGTTTAGAATTTTTTCCCTATTTTCCAGTTCTTCAAGTATCTCATCATCATCAAGATTTGCACTTTCCTGAATAAATTTCCTATCTAAAACGTAGTATCCTGTTCTATCTATGAATCTCAGCGATTTTTCAAATATATTTATAAAGTTTTCTATACTCTGTCTAAATGAACCAAAAGAACTTTCAAATCTTCTTACAAGCAGTCTTCTCATAAAATCTCTTAAGTTTTCCTGTAGATAAAATTCAAATGTTTCTTTATCTTCCTCATCCTCTAATAAATCTTTCTGGTTTATTCCTTTCTCATAAATATATGGAACGTAAATTGCCCCCTTAAACTTCCCATTATCTTTTGAAAAGTATTCATTTAAGACTTTATCATAAAATTTAGATTGTTCTTTTGTTAATTCGTAAAATTTTTCAATAGGGTCTTCTAACTTTGGTAATTCTTTAATTTCCACTTTATATAAAGGATTATTTATAAGGTCTAATCTATTTCTTCTTATAACAACCGGCTGGATAAATCTTTTTATCTCTTTAGCAAGATTTTTTATCCTTTTTTCTACTTTATGTATATCAACTCTCTTATCTCTAAAATGTTCCTTATTAAGCCTTACAGCTTTTCCCTTCTTTTTTGGGTCTGATGAGTTGTAGTATTTTTTTATATATACAAGTTCATTAAACTCTTTTTCATATTTTTTAAACTTTATCAATGCATTTTCTTCAAGAGTTATTGTTGATTTTTTTGGTGCCTGAAAAAGTTTAAGCAAAGCAAATATATCAGAAGGTCTATTATTAAAAGGTGTTGCAGTTAAAAGAATAACCTGTTTACCCCTTACTATTTTACTGAGTAGGTCATAATTTTTCGTATTCTCATTTCTAAATCTGTGTGCTTCGTCTATTATGACTATTTCAATTTCTGGGTCGCTGTTTACTTCTTCAAGGACTTTTTCTAACTTTCCAAGAGAATAAACCTCCCAATCAAGTCTATTTAACTCAAAATCCTTTATATATTCCTTCCAGTTTCCTATTAATCCTGGTGGTGATATTATTATTCCTTTTTTTCCAAGAATATATGCTATGGAAGAGGCTATAATGGATTTACCAAGACCAACAACATCAGCTATAATTACACCATTGTTTTCCTCTATAATAGAAACTGCCTGATTTACCGCATCTATCTGATAGCTAAATCTTTTGTAATTTTTCTTTTCTAACAACTTTTCTAACTTATTCAATGGTTTATCAGTATGAAAAGAATCTATATAGGTCTTTATTGATAAAACATAAGCCTGATATGGCGTAACTTCTCTTAGAGGTGTTTCTTCATTTATTATCTTAAGAATTTTATATTTTATTCCTTCGTCTTCTGTTAATTTTATAGAGCTTTTCCATAACTCATCAAAATATCTGTTAACTTCTTCCATTCCAAAATCTGAAATCTCAATATTAAATTCTTCCTGTTTAGATAAACCCGATTTCGTTAAATTACTGCTTCCTGTTATAAAAAGTTCGTTTCTTATTATCTGGTTGTTTTTTAATTTGAATATATACAGCTTGGCATGATTTGGATTTCTGGTTTTTCTTATAATTAATCTACCTTCCTCTATCATTTTAAGAAAAAATTTTGATTTCTCATAAAAATCTTTATTATCAAACATGTCAGCGTTAAAAACAGTTTTAATAGATGAAATAAACTTATCTACCCTATCTTCTATGCTTAATCCTTTACTTTCAGTTCCATACTCGTAAAGAGAATAATTCCCCTTATCTACATCAAGCCCTACAAGTATTTTTAATGTTAGATCTTTATTCTCTTTCAATGCTTCATAAATAGCATCCATTCCAGAAAAGTAGAAAAATCCAACTAATATTTTGATTTCATCAGAAAGTGGTATTATCTGTTTCAACCTATTTTCAAGGTTTACAGCGCCTTCGTTTTTTACTATATACATAAAGAATTCCCGATTTTTCTATAAATTTTAACATTATCAATTCAGTTGTATGATATATTACTTATCATTCAAAAAACTTTTAACAAACAGAAGTCTAAAGTTTAGTACTGATGGTTCTTTGTGTTCTTTGAATTTTCTAACAATCTGTCTTTTTTCTTTTAAACTCTTTTTTCCCGTATTTATCGCAACTCCTGTTTTATGAAGATGCATAAGAAGATGATAACCGTCGTCAAACTCTTTTTCCATATTTAATATCTTATAATCCGATACTTCAAATTTATATTTGTTTAGCAACTCAAGTATTTTGGAAATAGATGGAAAATCAAACTGGGTCATTCCGAGGATCTTTTCAACAAATTTTAAGCTTCCATTAACAGGTATATTAAAAATAAAGCTGCCTTTTGGCTTTAAAACTCTTCTGGTCTCTAATATAGTATTCTCAATATCTGTCCAGTGAATAGAAAAATTTGAAACAACAACATCAAAAGAATTATCTTTCAAAGGCATATTTTCCATATCTGCTGTTAAAGCCCTTTCATTAAATTTTTTGTAATATCTTGCCATCTCGTAAGATATATCTATACCTGTTATACCTTTCCATTCTGATATCCTGGATATAAAGCCTGTTCCACATCCAATATCAAGAATATTTCCCTCTATATTCCCAGCATAATTTATTAAAATCTCAGCCGCTTTTTTCTGTAAATCAGCTTCTTTATCATAACTTTCTGCAAACCTTGAAAAGGAAAACTTTATAAGAGTCTTCAATTTAACCTCTAAGAATCTTTTTAAAAGGAAAACTATTATATCCCATATTAACTAATAGTTCAGTTCCTGCATTAAAACATTACTGTCCTTTAAAAAGGGGGCATGATCTGATTCAGTAAGTATAAGCTTTGAATCTACTATTTTTTTAGAGGCATATACTGATCCTTTATAATTTATAATCCTGTCTTTTTTTCCGTGAATCAAAACAACAGGTAAGTCTATTTCTGAAAGTTTATAAGTTAGATCCAAATCAATAAACTCTTTTAACAGTCTTATACTACCTTCCTTCTCTGGGATAGGTATATCTTTAAATTCTTTCCCTACAGCTGTTTTTCTGAAATTAAAGACAGTCTGAGAAAACCTTTTTTTTAAGGCTATCATAAAGGCTTTTATATACACAGGATCGTGACCCAGTTCTCTATGGGAAAATTTTGGAGAAAATCCTATTAATACAAGCTTTTTCAATCTTTTTGGTTTTTTGAGGGCTGTCAAAACCGACAATGTTGCTCCTAACGACCAACCTACCAGCAATACATCCTGACTGCTTTTATCAATCTGATAGATAATCTGATCTGTAAAACTCTCAATTATACTTTTATTATCAAAATTATTATTGCCGTTATGGAAGGGAAGATCTAAAAAAAATGAATTTTTTTGGTCAAAAAAATCTTTCCATATTTCCCTTGAAAAACTCCAGCCGTGCAAGAATATTTTTCTAATTTTCAAACTCCGTATAAACCTTTTTTAACTCATTCTGCCAGAAAATTTTTTTACTTTCATCTGTTTTAAACTTTATCTTATAAATTCTTTCAGCCAACTTGAAAAAACCTACTGAAGGATACCCATCTTTGCTGCTTACAACAACGGATCCCAGCATAGGTTTACCCATTTCTGTATATTTCATACAGATCTTTTGAAGGTTATGGGTTAGAATAAAAACTGATAAATTTCCTCTCTCAGGTATATTCTTACCGTAATTTTCATTTATTTTCCTTATAAGTTGAGAGTAGGTTATAGTTTTCTTTGATTTTGCTGTTCTGATAAGTATTTCTTCAATAATATCAATCAATCTTGACATCTTGTATCAATACTGCCTTTTCCTGTAAAAATCTATAAAAATCCTCAATATCAATATGATCTTTAACAAAATAAATCCTTCCACCTTTTTTGCATCCCTCTTTTTTTAGAGGGGTAAACCTATAGTAAATATTTCTAACTGAGACGTAACCTGTCGTATAATCTGGTTCATCAGATATACAGTACTCTGCCAGCATATCAGGATATAACATATTTTTCGTTGTCAGGCAGAGCGCATCAGCTGTTCTTTCTGTAAAACCTCTTTTTATAAGCTTTTGTATAATATATTTCCTGTCTAAATAATCTACCGTTGTTGTCCTGACCCCCCTAAAATGATCAAGTTCTATCCTTTCTCCTTTTTGATTTACAACCATAGCTCCTCTCATATTGCTTCCATCAGGTGCAGATCCCCTATGGACAAGATCTATAAGTTCCTTTATTTTACTATCAGACATTCCTGTCGCTTTTTTTAAAATTTTTACAGCTTTTTCATTTGATTCTTTATAGTCTTTACAGATAAAATTTTTTATCCTGATTGTTTCCTT
>Ga0256914_1000437_pt1 | contig 41292 bp, 40 predicted proteins | sample HulkmetaG_FD_191571 | JGI IMG/M metagenome (GOLD analysis project Ga0256914, IMG submission 191571) | Hydrothermal chimney microbial communities from Main Endeavour vent field at the Juan de Fuca Ridge, Pacific Ocean - Hulk | ecosystem: Environmental > Aquatic > Marine > Hydrothermal vents ... | reverse complement strand
TCTGCATAATCAACTAGGGAGAGTTCACCCCGAAGTAACGCCTGTGGAGATAACGGCAATGAATTTAGAGGCTGGACTTCTAAATTTAACCAGTATCATTGAAGCAGAAAGTAAACGACAGACCAAATCTGTAGCTTAGGTTATTAAACTTAGCTATGGAGAGGTTTGAGTAAGTTTTATTGAACGGGAGATATAGATTTGTATTTGATACCTAGTCAAAAATTTGATAATGAAAGAGATAGAAAAATAAAATTTTTAGTTAAATTAGATTTGTATATTGGTGAGCAAAAAATTGATGTTATTTTGGCAAAAGATAGTTCAAGACTAATAGAGCAAGAGGCTCTGAAATATTGGGTGGAACTATAAAAGTTATTATACAAATTTTTATTATAAATATACTCATATTTATAAATATATTTTATAAAATTATGTTAAAATTATATTTAATCATTTTAATTTCAAGGTATTACTATATGCGTCTATTTACTATTTTTCTATTACCATCTACTCTACTAATAGCCAATAACTTAAATAATCATTTATCATTTCAAGGCTTTACAGGAGTTATAAATACACCTAATGCACAGGTAATTGATGAGGGAAATGCAATTATACATTTCAATAATCAATTTGACAATAATCTTAGAGATTATAATTATAATAAATCAATGGATTTTGAAGAGAACTATATATTTGGTATGGGATTTTTACCATCATTAGAGATAGTAGGCAGAGTAGTAGAAGCAAAAGGTTATGCTCGTGACTTATCGGCAAATATTAAATATAAAATCCCTTATAAGAGTGATTATTTTCCAGATATAGCGATAGGTATTCAAGATTTAGGAGGGGCATATAGTTTCTATGACAATAAATATATAGTTGCTGATAAGGAGATTGGTATATTTCGAACCTCTTTAGGATATGGAAAAGCAGGAGATGGGATTAGAGGGAAAAGAATGAATGGTCTTTTTGGAGGTTTAGAGATAGGTATTATTAATTGGTTGTCTCTAATAGCTGAAAATGATAATAGAGAAAATCATGTAGGGGTTCATCTAAATTTACCTAAACTGTGGTCTTCTAATATAAAATTAGATGCTACCATAGCCCAAAATTTAACAAATTCAGATACAAGTTTTGGAGTTAACTTATCCATTCCTTTATTAAAAAAGAAAAAAGAGCATAATATTTTATTAAAAGAGTCTAATAACCAACTTTTTAAAAAAAATAAAATATATACAGATAGAAAAAAGAGTACTTCATCTTTAACCAAAATAAAAAATAGTCAAAATATAGATACTCTACTTAAATTACAGAAAAAATTAGCAGAGTTTGGATTTGAGAATATAAGAGTTGGAACTTATGGAGATAAAGTTATATATGTGGAGTGTGAAAATAACATATTTGATAATAATGAGATAGATGCTTTAGGTTATATTATTGGAACTACTGTAAATAGTAGTTTAGATTATAACTATTTTACTGTAACACTTCTTAAAAATAATATACAAACTGTATCATTAAATGGTTCCATTATCCCTTATCAAAGATATATTAAAAATCCAACTTCTGAAAATTTTTATAAGGTAAAAAATAGTTTGGTTATATCTAATAATTTTGATACTTCAAAGGTAAATTTTATAACAAAAAAAATAAATAGTAGTAGATTTATACCAAGAGTTGAATTTTCACCAGGTCTTATTACTACAGTAGGGACAGAATTGGGAGTTTTTGACTATTTGGCATCACTTCGCTCTAATCTCTATACAAATATTTATGATGGTTTAATAGTTTCAGCTATGTATGAAATACCTTTTGCACATAGTGATGATTTTGATAATGGAGAGGTTTATGATTTGATGTATAAAGATAGAAGTGATAGCCGACTTGTAAATGCAGGAATACATCAATCGTTTCACTATAATAGACTATTTAACACAACTACTATTGGTATATTTGAAACAGATTATCAAGGTATTTATAATCAAACATATCTATCATCCAAAGATGGTGAACATGCAATAGGTTTTAAAATAGGTACATTTAAAAAGGATAATGGAAATAATAATATAAATATATATGAAGGAAGTTATAGATATTTTTATGAGCCACTTGAACTTTTTGGCAAACTAAGTTATGGAGAGTATTGGAATAGTGATAGTGGAGTCTCTTTTGAGTTAAAAAGATTTTTTGGAGATACTGCCATCTCTTTAGAGTATAGAAATCTTGATAATCAATATATTGGTGCCAAAATATCATTTCCTTTAACGCCTAGAAAAATAGCTAATTCTAGTTTTGGACAAATCAAAGGAAAAAGTGATTTTGAATATGGTATTAAAACTACAGTAAATTTAGATGATGGGAGCAATAGATTACTGCCAAATGGTGGAAAGATGATAAAATCAGATTTTGAATTAACAAATTATTATCTAAATAGGGATCGTTTAAACTCATTATATATATTATCTCATATAAATAGAATGAGAGATGCCTATATTAATTATTAATAATTTTTAATGTAAATTAATAATTTATAAATTTTATTATTATTTTTATATAAAAAAGCATTTAATACATTTATTTGTGTTAAAATAACATATCAAGTTTATTGAGAAAGGAATTTAAATGAGATATATTAATTTTGCTTTTATGATTGTGTTACTTACAGGGTGTAGTGTAAAAGAGTATCAACTTTTTAGAAATGAGAATCCATCTTATATAAGTCAATCACAAGATATTAATCTTAGTTTCGATAGTAAAATTGTCGCTGATGATATTTTAACTGTTAATATATATAATATGAACCAAAAATCTAATATTATAAAAAAAGATACAACAATTTTAGATAAGAGTGAAAATAGTAATGAGTATATTGTATCAGCAGATGGAACAATATATCTACCACTATTACAAGAGATAAGAGTTGTAGGATTTACAGCAAAAGAGTTAAGTAAAAAGTTTACCAATGGATATAGAAAATATCTCAAACAACCATATGTAAAAGTATCTATCAAAAATCATAAAGTATTTGTATTAGGAGAGGTAGAAAAACAGGGTATTGTACCATTGAAAGGCAATAGTATATCTATAATTGAAGCTCTATCTTATTGTGGAGGACTTACTGACCATGCTGCTAGAAATAGCATTAGAATTATAGATAAAGAGAATGGAAAATATAAAATAAGAACTCTTGATATGAGTAAGCTAGAAACTCTGAATATAGATAATTTAATACTTAAGCATAACAGTATAGTTTATGTAGAGCCTCGAAGTTCGAAAGCTATCAAAGCGGGAGTTCAAGATTATCTACCTATTATTCAAGCTATATCTGGTATTGCATCTACATTTTTAACTATAGACTATATCTCTAATGGTAGATAAGATATGAATGTAAATAATAATAACTATATCGAAGAAGATGAAATAGATTTAAGAGAACTATTTTCTACTATTAGAAATAATTTAGGAAAGCTTATTTTTATAACTCTATTAACTGTTATTTTAGCATCTATATATTTATATTTTTCTAAACCAATATATAGTTCTAGTGTAACTATAGCTTTGGATAACCAAGCAGAGAATAAGTTAAAAAATATTCTACCAAATGATATGTTTTTGGATACTAAAACCAAAGAGAGATTACAATTAGCAAAAGTTACAATACAATCAAGAAAGTTTATAAAAACTATTATTGATAAAGTAAATATTAATAAAGAGTTTTTTCTAAAGAGTAATTTTAGAAAAAATGAAGTAGATAATTTTACTGATATAAAACTTAATATAAAATGTAAAGATAGTAATTTTTATAATAAATTTTTTAAAATAATACCTATAGATAAAAATAGTTTTAAATTAAAAATAGATATTGATACAAAAAAATTTAAATTTAACTATAATAAAATTTGCAAATATAATGATAAAATAGATAATAAATATTTCTCATTAAAAGTTATAAAACTTAATGAAAAATCTCTATTTATAGACTCTTTAGAGAATAAGATAATAAAATTCTTCCACAATAAAACTATTACAGATTTAATAGAACCTAGATATTATTTTAGAGTCATTGATAGAAATTCTCAAATTGATACAATTATAAAAAATATGAGTGTAAGTGATTTATCTGATAATATTTTAAAAATTGAATATAAAGATAATATGCCAACTCAAACAAAAGAGGTGGTAGAAGAGATTGCTAAAAGCTATATTGAATATACCTTAGAAAATAGAACAAGTGAATTAGAACAGACTTTACAATTTTTAGATAAACAGATTATAGATATAAAATCAAATCTAAAACAACGAGGAAGTAAATTAAAAAAGTATCAACAAAAGAGTGGTTCAGCTGTTATGAGCATAGGAGAGGATATTTTAAAAACATTAGAGAAAAAAGAAGAACTAATTGATAAAATTTCTCTACAAATTCAAGAGATTAAAAGATTTAAAATCAACTTAAAAAGTGGTATAGTAAGTACTGTATCGCTTATAAGCATAGGGATTGACACAACATCTATTCAATCATTGATAGAGGAATATAGAGCAGATGGAAAGGAGATTGAAGCATTAAAATTTCAAGAGCAAAATATCGGAAAAGCAGTAACAACAAATAGACAAATTAATATTCTTATAGATGAATTAAAAGATAAAGAGTTATATACTCAAGAACTGTTATCAAATTTTACTTATGAACATCCACAAGTAATAGAAGCTAAAACAGAGATAGATAATCTAAAAAATAAAATCCATGCAACTATTATGGCAAATATCCAAAAACTTGAAAAGAGCAGAATAATTGCAAAATCTGCTATTTTAAATAATGTTAATATGGTTGAGAATAATCTTAAGAATAGATTACGACTATTAAGAAGTAATATTAGAGAAAAGAAAGCACTACTCCAAAGCATTCCCGAAAAACATATGATCAATGAAAATCTAAAAAGAAAATTTGCTTTAAGTGAAGAGATATATACTTTTTTACTTCAAAAAAAGATAGAGGTAGAGATTTCAAAAGCCTCTGTTATTGCAAATACTAAAATTTTAGAAGATGCATATGTTTCAGAAAAACCTATTAAACCTAAAATAAATTTAATTTTAGCAGTTAGTTTAATAGTTGGATTTATATTAGGAATTTTTTATATTTTTATAAAAGATTTTTTTGATACAAAAATTAGAAATATTAATGATATTGAAAAGTTAACTGATGTACCTGTATATGGGATACTACCATTAAAAGATAATAATCGATTTTTCAAAGAGGCTCTAAGAAATATAAGAACAAATTTGCAATTTATTCTACCAAAAGAGAATAAAAGTTCTATTAATATATTAGTCTCATCAACCGTTGCAGGAGAAGGGAAAACTACTATTGCTGTGGGTCTAGGAGATATAATTGCACAAGCTGGTAAAAAAGTTTTATTAATAGATTTAGATTTAAGAAAACCTAGATTATATAAAGAGTTGAAGATAAGTAATAAGATTGGTGTAAGTAACTATCTAACTAATAATATAGGATTAGAAGATGTTATTTATACAATAAATGAAAATTTAGATTTTTTTCCTGCCGGGTCTATTCCTCCAAATCCATCAGAACTATTAATGAGTAGAAAATTTAATGAGACTATTGAAGAGTTAGAAAAGCATTATGAGTATATTTTATTCGATTCAGCACCAATTGGTTCTGTTACGGATACTAGTATGATTTTAAAACATACAGATATTCTCCTATTGTCACTAATGGCAAATCGTGCAGAAAAAGTTTACTTAGATAATTTTAATAAAATGATAAAAGAAAAACAGATTCAATCTTCTGGAATTATATTAAATGGGGTTAAAGTTTTTAAAAATAAAAGTTATGGTTATGGATATGGATACGGATATGGTTATGGATATGATTATGGTTATGGAAAAACAAAAGGAGATAAGTAATGTTTTCTTTCTTTAGAAAGAAAAATATCTTAATGGAGGTGGATATTCATTCACATCTTATTCCTAATATTGATGATGGAGCTAAAGATATGGAAGAAGCCATTATGCTTATAAAAGAATTAAGCTCTTTAGGATATAAGAAGCTCATAACTACACCTCATATTAATGACCTATTTCAAAATAAAAAAAATGATATTATTACAAGATATTTAATATTAAAAAATGAATTAATAAAAAGAAAAATCCAAATCAAGCTTGAACTTGGAGCAGAATATTATATAGATGATTTCTTTAGAGAATTATTAGGAAAGGAGAGACTTCTGAGTTTTGGAGATAAAAATTATCTACTGTTTGAGTTTTCATATTTTACGGAACCTAGAGATATTGAAAATTTAATTTATGATATAATATTAGAAGGATATACACCCCTTTTAGCTCATCCTGAACGATATATCTATTGGCATAATAACTTTAATCAATATCAGAAATTAAAAGAGATGGGGGTTTTTTTTCAGCTTAATTTAAACTCTATTGGTGGTTTTTATAATAAAGATATTAGAAATATTGCTGAAAAATTAATTAAAAACTCTTATATAGATTTTATAGGTTCAGATACACACCATTTAAAACATATTAAACATCTAAAAAAATCATTATCTCTTTCTTTTTATCAAAAAATATTTAAATATAATACTATTTTAAATGATACACTTATGTATAACTCTATTCATAAAAAATAACTACTTTTTAACAAAAGCTACTTTTATATTTTTGTCTATTTTTATATTGATAGTTTGATTTATATCTTTAGGAATTTTATAATATAGGTTTGATTTGGGTTCAATTGAATTTAAACTTGTAACAATTTTAGGTCTTTCATAATAATTAAAAAAGTCAATTGAGCCTAAACTATAATTAATACCATTATATTCTGTTTCTAAGAAATCTCCCAAATTATATAAATATCCACCATCTACATCTAAATCAGTTTGAGAGCTTAAGAGTACAGCAATACCCCAATCCTGAATTAATGTATTAAAATCTTTATCTTTTCCATTTGCTGATTTATTTGTAGCATAAACAATAGCTCTTTCATCTGTATATCTATTATATAATATATCATGTAATAGTTGTGCACCACCATAATTTCTTATTAAATAACTTCCAAATGATGAGACCATTGCATAATCTTCTTTTTTACCATTCCATTTGGATAATGTTTGATTTATATTTTTATTAAAAATAGGAAATTTCCCATATTGATTATAATCATCTCCTGCATCACCCCTAAGATAAGATACCTCTCTTAAACCTTTGGTTTTTAATTTTGTTGCAACAATATCTTCTGTACTTACTGCTAACATCTCATCTATCCAAGAGTCAAGACCACCATTTCGTTGAAGAACATTTTTTTGATAAAAATGTATCATATGCTCTAATTCATGTGCAAGAGTTGATAAAACTTTTTTTTGTTGATAATTTTCTATATTCCATTCATCTTTTCCATAATAACTTGCAAATAGCACCGAATCTATATAAAACATAACTTTTTCATTTGAGCCTTTATATATACTCTTCTTATAGTTATCTTTGGCATAGAAATAACCTAATGTCCCTCCAATTACACTATTATCATTATTAATATCTGTTAAAAGAATTGTAATTTCATTGTTATTGTCAATTAAAGCACTATTTGTGGTTTTTCCCCACTCTTCGCCAAAAATATTACTAACCCAATCATATATATCATTATCTTCACCTCTTTTGAGAAAATTGTTTACTAAATCATCAATCATCTCATCTTTTATACAATATGTTTTAATACACTCTTTTCCAAAACTATCATTAGATACCCATATATTTAAAGTTTTTTCTCCATATTTAGTTGTAATATTTTTAACGATTTTTTTTAGTGTTGCTCTAGTTGAACTTGATAAATCTTTTTCAAGATAAAAGATTTCATTATTTCCAATATCATCTGTTTTTAGATAAGTAGATTTATTTATCTTATTTTTTTTTACTATAGGTACTTTATGATTAAAATTCATAATTTTATTTTTTAGAGACTCTTCTTTTTTTAGCAAATTTTTTTTTTCTTTATATAAATCTAAGTTTTTATTTAATCCATTACTTATTAAATTAAAATTATATTTTTTATTAGTAGTATTAGTAAATACTATATATTCATCTTTATTGTTTTGCATAGTTTTAAATTTAATATTTCCTATGAAATTTATTTTTTTTACACTACAATCATTTATATTCATATCAATTTCAGGAGTAGAAGTACTATTTCCTCCACAACTTATAAAAACAATAGAAATACTTATAATAAAGAGAGTATGTTTCATTTTATTCCAATCTTTTAAAATTTTATTTTATATCTTACTTAATTTAAAATAAAAAAGAAATTAAATATTCTTTAATTTTTAAGATAGTTATTTTTTTTCAAAAAAAATAAAGTATTATTTATTATATAAAAACTATCTATATTTTTTTACTTTAATATCTGTTTTTTAATATAAAAAATAGTAAAATAGAATTAAACGAATAAAAAGGTAAAATGTTATGTTTAAAATTAAATTTCTAATTGCATCATTGGCACTATTGTCAATAATAGGTTGTGGAAGTAGCTCTAACTCATCTATAGAAAAAAGACCTAGTCTAAATGAGAACAATATTGTAGCAACAGCAAATACGGAGGCTAGAATAAGCGAAGATAGAATATCGAATGAGGGAGTAATTAAAGAGGATACTCGCATCATAGCTCAATCAGAAGATGGGACATCTGCTGTCGAGACTATTATATCAGGAGGTACAACATTCCAAAATACAAAAGGGGAAACTCTTAGTACTTTACCTACTGTTTCAATAGTTCAGCAAGAGAGCGTTGAAAAGGTGGTGCAAGAAGGGAGGGAGACAACAAAAAATGTTGTAAAAAGTGAGATTAAACTTACAGATGACAATAGAGATAAGATAATCCCAACTAAACCAGTTAAAGTAAATATGAAAGCACCAAGTGGTTCAAAGCCTGGAGATAAAGTTAGAGTTGATATGCCAGATGGTGCTACGGTAAGTAAAAGAGATAGAGTTAATTTGGAAAAAGTAATTATAGTTACAGTTGGTGCTGATGGATATATTCATATTACAATACTTCCTGAAATTTTTAAAAATTTAACAGTTATTGTAGTTATTATAGAAAGAGTTATTATAGTTCCAATTACAGGTGGTTTAGGAGGTAATTAAAAAAGAGAATATATGCCAAATAAAATTATAGAATACTTCATAACTTTGACTCAAATCCCACATTGTAGTCAAAGTGCAGATAAACTATTAGAGTTTCTAAAAGAGTTTGCAACTATTAGGGGTTATAGTGTAGAGATAGACAAAGCTCAAAATATATTGGTTAAAAAAGGTCAACCTAAATTGCTTCTCCAAGCCCATTATGATATGGTATGTATAGGTACAGTACCACAAATACAAACCTATATAAAAGATGGTTGGATGTATGCCAAAAATTCATCATTGGGTGCTGATAATGGTATCGCTATAGCTATGATGATGATTTTAATGGATAGAGGTGAAGAGCTGGAGTTTCTGTTTACCTCTGATGAAGAGATAGGATTAATTGGTGCATCTAATTTAGAGTTTGAACTAAATAGTAAATATATGCTTAATATTGACTTTGAAGATGAAGCAGAGGTTTGTATTGGGTGTGCTGGTGGAGCTGATTTATTGGCTTTTAGAGAATTGGATAGTGTTGAACCTCTCAATTATACTTATCAAGTATCTATATCAGGTTTAGCAGGTGGTCACTCTGGGGTAGATATAGACAAAAAAATTCCTAATGCTATAAAAGTTTTAGCTAAATATTTATCGGACAAAGAGATAGTTATATCCTCTTTCGAAGGAGGAGAGAGACGAAACTCTATCCCTACTCATGCAGAAGCTATAGTTAGCTCAAAAAAGCCTCTACTAGAGAATAAATTAATAAAGGTATCATCTATTGATACTAATCATAGATTTTATAATAGCCAAGATTTTATCAATCTATTAAATGATTTTAAACATGGAGTGGATAGTTATAATAAGGAGTTAAATATTCCTAATAGTAGTATAAATTTGGCTATGGTTAAATTTGATAATGGCAAAGTTTCTATAGAAACTAGTGTTAGAGCAATGTCAGCAGAGGGAATAGATAAAATCTCTCATAAAAACATATCACTATTTCAAAAATATAGTTTTGATGCAAAAATGCAATACAAATACCCATCATGGCAACCACAAATCAATGATTTTAGTAAAATTGTTAGTAGTTCTATGTTTAAAGTTTTTGGACAAAGCAAGTATAGAGCTATTCATGCAGGATTAGAGTGTGGAATTTTCTCTAAAAAATATCCAAATATACTCCTTGCATCTATTGGTCCTAATATTCGTTATCCTCATTCTAAAAGAGAAAAGATAGAAATAGAGTCTATATTTCAGACATTTAGAGTTATAGTTGATATAGTAAACAATATAAATTAAAAAATATTTTGAATTGTGCTGTTTTCATGATACAATTATGAAAAAAAAGGAGACAATTATGAAAAAAATATTTTTGATAATAGTCACATTATCGTTACTAGTTTGGGCAAAAGCACCTAGTGCTACAAGCTCTAAAAAACTTGATAGTATAGGTATGAATTATGCCTTGGGTCAAGGAGTTAGACAAAATTATAGTAAATCTTTTCAATATTTCAAACGAGCATCTCAAATGAACTATGCACCTGCACAGTATCATTTAGGTGTTGCATATGAAAATGGTTTTGGAGTTAAGCAAAATATTAAAACAGCTATAAGTTATTATACTAAATCAGCAAAACAGTTTTATCCAGATGCAGAATATACTTTGGCAAAGCTTTATAATGAAGGCATTAAGGTTAAACAAAATAAACAATTAGCCAAATATTGGTATGATAAAGCATCTAAACATGGTGATATGTATGCCAAAACTGCTTTAGCAGATATGTATGCAAAGAAAAATCCTACTCTAGCAACAAAATATTATAAACAAGCAGCCAAAAAAGGTGATGCAGATGCACAATACAAAATTGCTACAATGGCACAACAAGGAAAAGTAGTCGCAAGAGATGATAAACAAGCAGTCTCATGGTATATCAGTGCTGCTAAAAATGGCAATGTAGATGCACAGAATAGTTTAGGTCAAATGTATCAAAATGGTTATGGTGTTAAAAGAGATTTAAAAAAAGCATTCCAACTATACAAACAGGCTTCATCTTATGGAAATGCCAAAGCTATGAATAATCTAGGTAATATGTATGCTAATGGATATGGTGTAGCTAAAGATAAAGTCAAAGCTTATGAGTATTATAAAAAATCAGCCAAATTAGGAGATATAGAAGGTGCTTATCATGTAGCTCTATCTTATGCCTCTGGTCAAGGAATTAAACAAAACTATAAAGAGGCTGCCATGTGGTTTAGACGAGCTGCAGACCATAATGTACAAAAAGCACAATATGCATTAGGTGTAGCATATGAAAAAGGTTATGGGGTCAAAAAAAATATCTATAAAGCTTTAGAGTGGTATAAAAAAGCTTCTGACCCAGAGCGACACCATATAAACTAAATCTTAAATCTCTCTTTGCTTTTACAGTAAGGAGCTAAAAAACATTCATCACATAGAGGGTTAACTGCTTTACATCTATATCTACCAAAAAGTACCATAGCTTGATGTAGTAGATGTAAATTAGTTTTAAACTTTTGAGTTAACTCCTCTTCTGTTTTGGTGGCTGTCAGGGCATCACTAAGCCCTAAACGGTGAGCTACTCTAAATACATGTGTATCCACTGCCATTAGATTAGCTCCTACATATTCTATCATAACCACATTGGCTGTTTTTTGTCCTACACCTGCTAATTTGATAAGTTCATCTCTGTGTAATGGTATCTCCCCTTGATAGTTTTCTATCACTTGATTGGCCATCTTTAGTAAATTTTTGGCTTTGTTATTAAAAAAAGAGCAACTCTTAATTAACTCTTTTATATCATCTAAATTAGCATTTGCTAAAGATATAGGATTAGAATATTTTTCAAATAATGCAGGAGTGATAATATTTACTCGTTTGTCTGTACATTGAGCAGAGAGCATAACAGATATAAGTAATTGGTATAGATTTTGATAATTGAGTTCTGTTACTGAGTTGGGATAGTTTTCTAAAAAGAGCTGTTTTATCTCTTCTATCTCTTTTTTTGTTGCTTTTTTTATTATTTTTATTTTTTTCATAATAATATTTTATATTCAATTACTTAAATTGAGATAAAATTGGTTTACGAATTGTTTATTATTTTAGGTTACAATGGTTAAAATATATAGCAAATTTTATTTTATAAGGATTTCAGACAATTATGTATAAATTACTATTTATTAATCTACTTTTGACATTAAGTATTTGGGCTTCAAATATTGTTGCTACAGTAAATGGCAAAATAATAACACTACAAGATGTAGATAGATTTATTGCCAAAAGTATTCCTGGTGCAAAATACTCAATGATGACTTCAAGTCAACAAAAAAAAGTTATCAATCAATTAATAGAGAGAGAGTTATATCTCACAGTAGCTAAAAAAGAAGGAATAGAAAATGACCCACAATTTTCTATAGAGTTAGAAAAAGTCAAAGAGAATTTAATGTTAGATATGTGGATGAAAAATAGGCTAGAAGCTATACAGATACCAGATAGTGAGATATGGAATTATTATAAAAATCATAATAATAAATTTCATCGTTCGGCTATGGCATCAGCTAGACATATATTAGTGACAACTAGAAGTGAAGCTAGAGAAATTATCAGAGAGTTAGAAACTAGCTCTAATCTTAAAAAAAAGTTTATCCAACTTGCAAAAACTCGCTCAACTGGTCCTAGTGCTAAAAATGGTGGAGATTTAGGTTGGTTTCCCAAAGATCAAATGGTTCCAGAGTTTTCAAATGCAGCATTTAGATTAAGAAAAGGTGAGATTACTCATATTCCTGTACAAACACCTTTTGGATGGCATGTTATATATCTAACTGATAAAAAACCTGCTGGAAAAATAGAGTTTAAAAAAGTCAAAAAAAGTATAGAAAATTCACTCAAATTAAAACGATTTCAAGAAAATTTAAAAATATTAAGTAGAAAATTAAAAAAATCTGCAAAAATTAGTGTAAAATAACAAAAAAATTTAAAGGTCATATAAAATGTCTCAAAAAGTATTAGATAACTTACCAAGTGGCGTTCTAAGTGGAGATGAGGTACAAAAACTTTTTTCTATTGCAAAAGAGAATGAATTTGCTATCCCTGCTGTTAATGTTGTGAGTAGTTCATCAATCAATGCAGTATTGGAAGCAGCATCCAAAGTAAACTCTCCTGTTATTATTCAATTCTCCAATGGTGGAGGAGACTTTTATGCAGGAAAAGGTTTATCAAGTAAAGATAGAGCCATATTAGGAACAATATCAGGTGCAAAACATGTACATACTCTAGCTAAAGCTTATGGTATTCCGATACTTTTACATACAGACCATGCTAGTAGAAAATTATTACCATGGATTGATGCTCTATTAGATGCTAGTGAAACATACTTTGAAGAAACTGGAAAACCACTATTCTCTTCTCATATGATAGACTTATCAGAAGAACCAATAGAAGAGAATATTGCAACTTGTAAAAAGTATCTAGCTAAGATGAGTAAAATTGGGATAACCTTGGAGATAGAGTTAGGTGTAACAGGTGGTGAAGAAGATGGTGTTGATAATACACATATTGATAATGCAATGCTATATACACAACCTCAAGAGGTAGCTTATGCTTATGAAGAGCTTTTAAAAATATCAGATAAATTTACTATTGCTGCTTCATTTGGTAATGTACATGGTGTTTATAAACCTGGTAATGTAGTACTAACTCCAACTATTTTAAATAACTCACAAAAATATATAGAAGAAAAATTTAATACATCCCAAAAACCTGTGAACTTTGTTTTCCATGGTGGTTCAGGAAGTAAACTAGAAGAGATTAGAGAAGCTATCTCATATGGTGTAATTAAAATGAATATAGATACAGATACACAATGGGCATATTGGGATGGTGTTAGAGCTTATATTGAGCAATATCATGCCTATCTACAAGGACAAATAGGAAATCCAGAGGGAGAAGATAAACCCAATAAAAAATATTATGACCCTAGAAAATGGCTAAGAGAAGCAGAACTTTCCGTGGTAAAAAGATTAGAACAAGCATTTAGTGATTTAAACTGTTTGAATAGAAATTAACTATAGCGTGGGTAATAAACCCACAAATTATTTTATATTGTAAAAGGTTTTTCGCTATCAAATCCTGCAATTTTCTTACCAAACTCTAGTAGTTTAGGATGTTGATTAATTAATCCCTCTCGAATTTGTAAATAAAAATCTTTATAAGTTCCTTCAAAATTTCCATCAGCCCATACATATTTAAGTGACTCTGTAAATGCACTATTGGTCTCTCCTGTGTAAGAGTACTCTGTATCTTGACATCCTGAAATCTGTTTTACAAAAGCCTCTACAGGTTTTTTGGTAATCTCTAATGAATTAATCTCTATAGCTAATTTTCTATAGAACTCTTCATTATTTCCAAATGTCTCTTTGGCTACTTTATCACTAATACATTTTTTTCTAATATATCCCTCTTCCTCTTCAGGCTCTTCATATTCAAGTTCTATTGGTGCTTTGGCAATACTCCCACTATGACAGCTATCTGAGAGTAGAACTATCCGAACTCCTTCATCAAAACTAGCCCATAAATTTCGTAACTCATCATCAAGTAGTTGAGCATCCCATAGACACCAAGTTTCATCAATATTATCATACTCTATATCATAAGGGCTTGGAACATTGGGAACTTTACCTCCATGACCAGAGTAATATACTACCATAATATCACCACATTTTAACTCTTTTGCAGAGTCCAAAATAGCATTTTTGACATTCTCTCTAGTTGCCTCCTCTGTAGTTAGTTTTAAAGATGTAAAATCATTTAGCAAAAGTAGATTATGCATATCATCTGCATCTTTTTCACAGATATATAGTTCACCTTTAGTTCCATAATGTTTAGGATTGATACTATTCATTCCGATACAGACGGCTTGACCTTTTTTCATAAGTTACCCCTTATATTGAATTTATTTTATTATATCAGATTAATATGTCAAAAAAATGTTTCTTATTAATAATTAATGATAAAATTATAAAAAATAAACCAAAATTAAGATAACAGATGACAAAAGAAATTTATTTAAACAAAATAGAACTGTTAAAAAAGTGGGCATATACATATTTTGTAGAAGATAATCCAATAGCTACAGATGAAGAGTATGACAAACTCTATCATGAGGTATTAGAATATGAAGAGAACCATCCAAATAATATAGCTTCAGACTCTCCAACCAAAAGAGTAGGAGGAGTCATTCGTGATGAGTTTACCAAAGCTAAACATATAGAACCAATGTGGAGTATGGAAGATGTATTTACACCCAATGAGGTTCAAGAGTGGATTGATAGAGTGGTCAAAAATATAGGAGAGGTGAACTATTTTTGTGAACCTAAATTTGATGGGGCAAGTATGAACCTACTCTATAAAAATGGAGAATTAATTAAAGCTATTACAAGAGGAGATGGACTAATTGGTGAGGAGGTAACAGATAATGTCAAAACTATTCGTTCTGTTCCTTTGAGTATAGATTATAATGAGATAATAGAGATTAGAGGAGAGGTGGTTATACAAAAAGATGACTTTGAGATTATAAATCAAGAGAGAATAAAAGAGGGTAAAAGTGAATTTGCAAATCCTAGAAATGCAGCATCAGGAGGTTTAAGACAACTTGATAGTTCCAAAACAGCCAAACGGCGTTTGGTCTTCTATCCTTGGGGATTAGGTAAGAATAACTTAGAGTATAATAATCTATCTCAAAAGATGAACTATATCTATAATCTAGGCTTTTTGAGACCACCATATAACCAAGAGTGCAAAACTATAGATGATATAGAAAAGTTTTATCAGTTTTTAATATCTAAACGAGATAATATACCAATGATGATGGATGGTATGGTCATAAAAGTAGATGATATAACCAAAGAGGAGCAGTTAGGATATACAGTCAAATACCCAAAATGGATGTGTGCTTATAAATTTCCTGCCATAGAAAAGGTTACTAAAGTTAATGCTATAACTTTGCAAGTAGGACGAACAGGAGTTATTACTCCCGTAGCTGAAGTTGAGCCTATAGAGGTTGATGGTGCTGTTATCTCTAGGGCAACGCTACATAATTTTGATGAGATAGAGAGAAAAGGATTAATGATAGGTGATAGTATTATTCTAATTCGTTCAGGTGATGTTATTCCTAAAATTACTAAAGTACTAACTAATAGAAGAACAGGTGAAGAGAAGGAGATAAAACGACCTACAAACTGCCCTACATGTGGAAGTGAATTACTTAATGAGAAAACTCTTATTAAATGTCAAAATATGGATTGTCCTGATAGGGTTGTAAACTCTATTATACATTTTGCCAAAAAAGGGTGTATGAATATCTACGGATTAGGTTCAAAAATAGTTGAAATATTAGTCAAAGAGAATAAAATCAAAGATATTTTAGGATTATATAGTTTAAATGCAGAAGATTTAGAAGGATTAGAGGGATTTAAAGAGAAAAGAATAAATAAATTACTAGATGCTATCAAATCAACAAAAGGGGTAGAACTATCCAAACTATTAAATGCTATGGGAATAGAACATATTGGAGTAGTAGCAAGTAAATCTATAGCTTTAAAATTTGGATTAGAGGTTATAAATGCTACAGAAGATGAACTTATCTCCATAGATGGAATTGGTAGTGAAATGGCATCTTCATTAGTTGAGTTTATGAGTGTAAACCGTGAGTTTGTATTGAAACTTTTTGATATAATCAAACCAGCGGTAGAGACCAAAATAGAAGCTATAGAAAATCCATTCAAAGATAAAACTATAGTATTGACAGGAACTATGTCCGTTGGTCGTGGCATTATTAAAGAGATGTTAGAAAAATTGGATGCAAAAGTAAGTAGTTCAGTTAGTAAAAAAACTGACTATCTAATTTATGGAACAGAAGCAGGAAGTAAATTAACTAAAGCTCAAAAATTAGGTATTAACATACTCACAGAAGATGAGATGAGAAAAATCATCTACTAAATTTTTAAATAGAGTCAAATCCCATATCCTCACTAGGTTTTTCTCTATTTCTCATATCAAACTTTGGTTTTTCTTCTGATATTTTAACCTTTTCCATATATATATTATGTTTAGCACCTTTACTATCCAAAAACTCCAACATCTTTTTCTGTCCAAGTTTTTTGGCATAATCTTTGGCACTTACTCCAGAGTTGTCCATAGAGTTTATATCTGCTCCATTTTCAATAAGTAGCCTAACCATAGAGATATTGCCAAAGCAAGAAGCTAAAATTATAGGATTGATACCACTTTTACGAGTAGTTTTATTTATATCTACTCCTCTATCTATACAAAGTTTGACTACATCTTCTCTTGAAAATTTAATAGCTATATCAATAGCACTCAATCCATCTTCATCTATCTCATTAATATCCAAACCAAACTCTAGCAAAACTTCTATAGCATCAATAGAGGCATGGTTTCGTATCGCATAAAAGAGTATAGAAATCTCATCATAATCTTCTAATTCATACTCTTGACCAATAACAATTGGTTCTTTTAAATCTATACCTTGTTTACAAAGTGATTTGATTTTGACGAGATTATCGTGTTCTAATGCAATTAATAGCTCTTTCATGAGTTTACCTTTCTTATTTATCTTTTTAAGTTATAACATAAAAAAAAGTAATTTTATCTTATTTATCCTGTGAAATTTCCAAAATGAGAATTGACATTATCAATACATTATGATAGACTATCAAAAACATGAAATATCTTTTGAAGAAGTAAAAAAGTTTTTAATACTTTTTATAAAAATTAATAAAGATATTATTAGAATAATAAGTGTGATAATATGAAACGAAGAGAATTTTTAACTACCTCTGCTATAACTGTTGGAGCTATAAGTCTAGGTGGATGCTATAAACAAGAAGATACCATTAAAAGTAAAAGTGTAAATATCAATAGAGGTAAAAAAGTCAAACTCAAACTCGCTACATCTTGGCCTGCTCATTTTCCAATTATGGGAACTGGAGTTGATAGTTTTGCAAAAAGATGTGGTGAGCTTAGTGGTGATAGTTTGGAGATAAAAGTTTATCCCAAGAATATACTAGTTCCTGCTATGCAAGTATTTGATAGTACATCTGCTAATCAATTAGATGCTTTTCACTCTGGAGTTTATTACTGGAAAGGCAAAAACTCTGCTTTTTCTATATTTGGTGGTATGCCATTGGGATTAACAAGTGAAGAGATGATGACTTGGCTCAAATTTGGTGGAGGAATAGAGCTTTGGCGTGAACTTTATGCTAAATTTAATCTATATCCATTAGTCGGAGGAAGCACAGGTCCACAAATGGGTGGATGGTTCAAAAAAGAGATAAAATCAGTAACAGACCTCAAAGGACTCAAAATGAGAATTCCAGGACTTGGTGGTGAAGTTATGAAGAAATTAGGAGTCAATCCAATACTCCTACCTGCTGGTGAAATTTTTACATCTTTGGAGAGAGGAACTATAGATGCTACTGAATGGGTAGGACCTGCACTTGATAGAATGATGGGATTTGACAAAGCTGCGAAATATTATTATACAGGTTGGCATGAACCAGGATCAATTTTGGAAATTACATTTAATAAAATTCGTTGGGAGAAATTAAGTAGTGAACATCAAGCGATAATTACATCAGCTTCAGAAGAGATGACAAGCACCATGGTACAAGAGTTTAGATATAAAAATGCAAAAGCCCTACAAGAGCTACCAAAAGAGATTGAGATAAAAACATTTCCAAAAGATATGATGGATATGGCTAAAGTTGCATTGAAAGAGGTACTAGATAAAGAAGCTAAAAAAAGTAAAGATTTCAAGCGAGTACTAGATAATTATAATAAGTTTGTGAAACTAAACACTCCATGGAATGATATAAGTACCAAACATATTTTAGAGATAAGAGGCTAATTTAAGTTCTACTCTGCTATGAGCATTATAGATATGTTCAAAAATTATGAGATTATTATAGCCAAAAAGATACATGGTTGGGGAAACTAAATTTTTAACAAAGGATTATTAAATGAGAAAGTTAATATTTATTTTACTATTAATAACTAATTGGGCTGTGGCTAAACTTAATATCATTGTGAGTATCCAACCACAATTAGAGTTTGTAAATAAAATTGGTGGAGACAAAGTAGATACTACTCTCATGGTTCTACCTGGTAAATCACCTCATACTTATGAACCAAAACCATCACAAATGAAAGCGATAAGCCATTCTAATTTATATCTATCTATTGGAGTAGAGTTTGAAAAAGTTTGGTTAGATAAGTTCAAAAATCAAAATCTAAATTTAAAAGTTTTTGACATCTCTAAAGATATAAACAAAACAGCAATGGTTCAATCTGCTCATCATAATAAAAATGATAAGGGATTAGACCCACATATTTGGACAAATCCAATTAATGTCAAAATTATTGCCAAAAATATATACAGTACATTAAGCCAAGCAGATAGCAATAATAGTAACTTTTACAAAAAAAACTTAGATAGTTATCTGGTAAAGTTAGACCAATTAGATAAAAATATAACCAATATTCTAAAAGATGTACCAAAAGGCAGTAGTGTAATGGTATTTCATCCTGCATGGGGTTATTTTTTGCGACAATATCATATGAAACAACTTCCTATAGAGATAGAAGGAAAATCACCAAAACCTAGAGAGCTAATGGAAATTATCAAAAAAGCTAAAAAACAGAGAATAAAAGCTATATTTACACAACCTGAATTTTCAGATAAATCAGCACAAATTATTGCAAAAGAGTTAGGTATTAAAGTAATCAAAAAATCTCCATTAGCCAAAGATTGGGAAAAAAACTTAATAGAATTGGCTAAAGAGATAAAAAATAGCTCAAATAAGAATGATAATAAAAAATGCCAATAATAGAAATCAGAAATCTCTCATTTGCATATGAGAGTCAACTAATATTAAACAATATCAATCTAACAATAGAGGAGCGAGATTTTTTAGCTGTTGTTGGACCAAACGGTGGAGGAAAATCTACTCTGCTTAAACTAATTTTGGGTATAAATCCAATACAAAAGGGTATTATCAAAACTTTTGGAGAAAAACCTAAAAAAAATTTAGCCAAAATAGGCTATGTACCTCAAAATACAAATGTTAATACTGATTTTCCTATTAAAGTAATAGAGGTGGTATTGATGGGTCATATAGGAACAAAAAGACCTCTATTTGGATATGCCAAAGAAGAGACTATGTGTGCTATGGGTGCATTAGCTCAAGTTGGAATGGAAGAGTTTTCACAAAAAAAGATTGGTGAATTATCAGGTGGACAGAGACAAAGAGTTATGATTGCTAGAGCTTTGTGTGCTCATCCTCAAATCTTAATATTAGATGAACCAACAGCTAGTATTGATATAGATGGACAAAAAAAGATATATGAACTACTTAAATCTTTAAACAAAAGTATAACCATTATTGTAGTCAGTCATGATATATCCGTCGTTTTAGCTTATGCTAATAAAATAGTACATATAAACAAACGACTAATTTCTCATAATCTAACTAATGATGATAAATTTACTCTAAATAAAAATGAGCATTTTTGTGAAATAGAACTATTTAATATGCTAAAAAGAGGAGAAGATAAATGATAGAGGCACTATCTTATGAATTTGTACAAAATGCACTAATCGCTGGAATATTAGTCTCTATAGCATCAGGAATTATAGGCTCACTTATTGTGGTTAATCGTATGGTATTTCTAGCAGGTGGGATAGCTCATACCTCTTATGGTGGTATCGGTATGGCTATATATTTTGGACTACCTATATTCTTAGGAGCTTCTATTTTTGCTGTAATTTCAGCTTTTATTATTGCTTTTATTACTCTCAATCATCGCCATAGAATGGATACATTTATTGGACTTATGTGGGCTGTAGGTATGGCTTTGGGTGTTGTATTAGTTGATTTAACCCCTGGGTATAATGTAGATTTAATGAGTTATCTATTTGGTTCTATATTGGCTGTCAGTCATGATGATTTATACTATATGGGTGGACTCTTAGGATTAATAGTGTTTATTATGACTTTTTGGTATAGAGATATTTTAGCTGTATCTTATGATAGTGAGTATGCCTCTTTGAGAGGAATTAATGTTAGATTTTTTTATACTTTAATTTTAATTTTATCTGCTTTGACCGTAGTAGTTGCTATTAAAGTAGTGGGGCTAATATTGGTTATAGCACTACTAAGTATCCCTGTATATATTGCAGAGAAACTATCTAATACCTTATATATGATGATGATACTATCGGGTATATTTTCCTCTATATTTACTATAATAGGTCTAATGGTCTCTTATGTTTATAATATCTCTTCAGGTGCTTCTATTATATTAGTTTCGGCATTTTCTCTATTTCTGTTTTTGATAATAATATCTCAAAAATCTAAAAATAGATAAAAATAATTGAAAAATCAAAATACCAACACTATCAGCAATAACATCTTCTATAGATGACTCTCTAAAAGGGAAAAATAGCTGTACTATCTCTATAAAAATACCAAATCCAAGCAAAGCACCCATATTTCGTAAACGATGTGCTATAGTGGAAGAGGCACGATTTAATAAAAATGAAAGTACGAAAAAGGCTGTAAAATGTTTAACCTTATCAGCATTATCAATAGATAATTTAATCTGGTCATTAGGTACGATAGCTAAAACAAAAACTATAAAAGCTGTTGTAAAAAAAAGTACCTTATAGTACTTCTTTTTTATAATTAGATGCATCATTTGCTATTTTCTCTAACCAACCCTTCTATAAGCCGTGTCATCATTCTAACTCCTGCACCACTTGCTCCATAAGGGTTTTCACCCCAAGTATGCTCTACAAATGCTGGTCCTGCTATATCTATATGTGTCCATTTATCTTTATGATTATCATCTATAAACTCTGAAAGAAATAGTCCTGCTGTTATTGCTCCACCATATCTAGTATTAGAGATATTACAAATATCTGCTATTTCACTTTTGAGAGATTTTTTTAAGTATCTATTGAAATCTAGTTTGGTTGCAAACTCCCCTGCACTTTTGGCATATTTGAGTACTTTATCTTTTACCTCATCACTATTACCCATAATACTAGATGTATAATGACCAACTCCTACTACACTAGCACCTGTTAGCGTAGCAAAATCAAATATATAGTCTGCTTTGACCTCTTGTTGTGCATAGCAGAGTGTATCAGCAAGTACCAAACGACCCTCTGCATCAGTATTTCGTACCTCTATAGTTTTACCATTTTTGGCTACCAATACATCATCAGGTTTATAAGCATCTCCACCTATCATATTTTCAACAGCACCTACAAATCCATGAACCTCTATGGGTAAATTCATCTCTGATATAGCTTTCATAATCCCAAGAACTGCTGAACCACCACTTTTGTCTAATTTCATAGTTACCATATAATCAGCTGGTTTTAAACTAAGTCCACCACTATCATAAGTAAGACCTTTTCCAATTAGAGACACTGTAGCTAGTGGATTTTTGGGTTTATGAGCTAGGTGAATAACTCTTGATTTATGTCTTGATGCTCTACCTACAGCTAAAAGAGTTTCCATTTTCTCTTTTTTTAACTCTTTTGGTTTGAGTATAGTACACTCTAAACCACTTTTTTTAGCAAGTTTTTTAGCTATATTTGCCATAACTTCAGGATAACAATCATCAGGTGTAGTATTGACTATATCTCTAGTAAAATTGGTTGCTTCTGCTGATATTTGACCTTTTTCCAAAGCTTTTGCACATGCTTCTATATTCAGTTCAAACTCTCTATAATCTTCTAATGATATAGTGATATTTTCAATATTTAATTTACTCTTTTTACTTTTGTATCTTTCAAAACTATAAGAACCCAATATAAAACCCTCTACCATAGCTCTAATAACTGCTGTACATTTAGGATGGTTCATATAAGATGCAATTTTAATACTTTTATATGGAGTTGATTTAATTTTTCTAATACCACTAGCTACTGCTGTTCTAATATTTTCACTACTAATACTCTCTATACCTATATATAGTCTATCTTTTTCTATTAATAAACAACTCTCATCTTGACCTGCTTTAAATGCCAATTTCTCTAATAGCTCTTTGTCTTTTATAAAACGATGGTCTAAATCTTTTTCTACTACTACTATTATCTCTAGCTCAGCTTCTATAATATCTATTGGGTTTATTGTTAATTCAAAATTCATATATTTCCTTTTTTATTCTTAATTACTCAAATTGTTCTTTGAGTATATCTTTGGCTTGTATCATATCTTTGTCTCCTCGACCTGATAAATTAACTAATATGATTTTACCCTCTATCTCCTCTTTTTTCATCTTTTTGAGATATGCAATAGCATGTGAGCTTTCAAAAGCAGGAATAATTCCCTCTTTTTGAGATAACCATACAAAAGCCTCTAATGCTTCATCATCTGTAATATGATTATATGTCACAATCTTCTCATCTTTTAGATAAGCATGTTCTGGTCCAATTCCAGGGTAATCTAATCCTGCTGATATTGAGTGAGCCTCTTGGATTTGTCCATCTTCATCTTGGAGTAGGTAACTTAACTGTCCATGTAAAACACCTGGGCTTCCTTTTTCTAATGAACAACCATGTTTACAATCAAGCCCCATTCCTCCTGCTTCTATACCGATACACTCTACACTCTTATCTTGTAAAAAGTGATTAAAAATACCTAAAGCATTAGAACCTCCACCAATACATGCGATAATCTTATCAGGCAGACACCCCTCAATACTGTTTAGTTGTGATTTAGCTTCCCACCCAATTATAGATTGAATATCTCGTATCATCATAGGATATGGGTGAGGACCTGCTACTGTTCCAATAATATAGTAGGTATCTCTAGCATTTGTAACCCAGTGACGAATAGCATCATTCATAGCATCTTTCAAAGTTTTACTTCCACTCTCTACAGAGTGAACTTTTGCTCCTAGTAGTTTCATTCTAAATACATTTAACTCTTGTCGTTCTACATCTTTAGCACCCATAAAAATCTCACACTCTAATCCAAAAAGAGCAGCAACTGTTGCAGTTGCCACACCATGTTGACCTGCTCCTGTTTCAGCTATTACCTTTTTTTTACCAAGTCTTTTAGCTAAAACTGCTTGAGCTACTGCATGGTTTATCTTATGAGCTCCTGTATGGTTTAGGTCTTCTCTTTTTAGATAAATTTTGGCATTTAACTCTTTGGAAATATTTTGGGCAAAATATAAAGCTGATGGGCGACCTACATAATTTTTGTAGTAGTAGTCAACCTCACTCCAAAAATCTTTCTCAAATCGTACAGCTTCATAATCAAGTCGTAACTGTTCTAGTGCTGGCATTAGTGTCTCAGGCACAAATCTTCCACCAAATATACCAAAATGTCCATTAATATCTGGGTCATGTGGGCTTGGTTTTGGAATATAAATATCTGTATAGTTTTTCATATATTTTCTCTTTTGAAAGTAGTTTGTGGATTATATCTTATGGGTGCTTACTTATCTCTTACGCTCTTGAGATAGGTATAGATAGCTTTTATCTCTTTATCTGTTAGATAGTAGATTGGCATAATCTTATGTCTAACTCTACGGTTATTTTCATCTCTGAACCTATTTTGCATACTTGCTTCAAGTTGGTCGAGTCTGTAGTGAGTTATATCTATACCTTTTAAAAGTTTGGGATTACTATTTTGGTCATAATATTTTGCAATTACCTGTCCACCTTTTCCCTCTTTGCCATGACATTTACTACAAGCTATTCCTCTAGGATTGTTGTATAACATCTTGCCATATTCAATTTCCAATAAAAAACTATCATCTGTATTTGTATCATCAAGAGATGAACTGTTATCTGATAAAAGGAATATCGGAAGTAAAAGTAATATGAGTCTCATAGAATATAATACCTTATGGTTAAAATTTATTTGATATAATAGCGAAAATTTATTCAGAATGAGAAAATAATGCAACTTATTGATGGAAAATCACTATCCAAAAAAGTTCAAAGCTCTGTTCAAGCAGAGGTAGAAAAACTTAAACAAGAAAAAAATATCGTACCAGGATTGGCTGTTGTTATCGTTGGTGATGACCCAGCTAGTCATGCCTATGTCTCTATGAAAGAGAAAGCATGTAAAACCGTAGGGTTCTACTCTATTGCCCACAAAATGCCAGATACTATTACAGAAGATGAGATTATACAGATTATTACAATGATGAATAATAATCCTCATATTCATGGTATATTGGTACAACTCCCACTTCCTGCTCATATAGATAGCAACAAGATTTTAGAGGTAATTGACCCTAAAAAAGATGTAGATGGATTTCATGCTTATAATGTAGGTCGAATGGTAACCAATTTAGATAGTTTTGTAGCATGTACACCACTGGGTGTTATGAAAATGTTTGAAGAGTATAATATAAACCTACAAGGTAAATCTGTAGTTGTAGTAGGTGCTAGTAATATAGTAGGTAAACCTATGGCTTCACTATTACTAAATGCAAATGCAACAGTTACAGTTACACATATATATACTAAAAATTTAGCATCATATACACGCAATGCTGATATAGTTATAGTAGGTGTAGGACAACCTAATCTAATTACAGAAGATATGGTCAAAGATGGTGCTATAGTTATAGATATAGGTATAAATAGATTAGAGAATGGAAAACTTGTTGGTGATGTAGATTTTACAAATGTTAGTACAAAATGTTCATATATCACACCAGTTCCAGGAGGAGTAGGACCTATGACTATTGCTATGCTACTCTCTAATACACTCAAAGCCACAAAACAATTTGGAGATAATATTTAATGAAAAAATTTTTACACGGATTTCATAGATTTTCTAGCTCTTGGACAGGTACTATTATTATAGTACTTTTCCTAATATTTTTTGTAATTCAATCTTTTGTAATTCCGTCAGGTTCTATGAAAAGGACTCTACAAATAGGTGATTTTTTGTTTGCCAAAAAGTTTTCATATGGTATTACCATTCCTACTCTACCATGGATAAATCTACCCCTATTACCTGATTTTAATGGTAATGGACATTTAATAGAAGGAGAGAAGCCAAAAAGAGAAGATATAGTAATATTTCTCTATCCAGGTGATAAAAAAACACACTATGTAAAACGATGTGTAGCCAAAGGTGGAGATGAGCTTGTATATCAAAACAAACACTTATATATCCACTTTTCAGAGGGTGATGAATATATTACTAAAAATTATCCAGCTAATAAAATTGTAAAATTTTATGATAAGTTATGGGTTGATAATCCATACAAAAAGAAATATCCTGGTATCCAATATGTTCCTGATAGTCATGAAAATATATTTAATATTTTAATTAAAAGTTATTTATATACTGAAAAAGGTATAGATATGACTCCTATCTATATCCCTAAATTGGGTGGTGAAATATTTAATATCAAAAGTCAACCTATAAATGCTTTATATAAAAAAGTAGAAAAAGACCACTTCTATATGATGGGAGATAATAGAGATAACTCAAATGATAGCCGTTTTTGGGGGAGTATTCCATATAGTTTAGTTATTGGTAAACCTTGGCTTATCTATTTCTCTTGGGATAATAATAGTAAAAAAGTAAGATGGGATAGAGTTGGTACATTTATAGATGATTTACAACATGAGAAACCGAGATACTAATTAAATAAAGGAGATTATTATGAAATTTTATATTGCTACAGACCATGCAGGTTATGCTCTCAAAGAGTTTACAAAAGAGTTTGTTAAATCATTAGGACATGATATTATAGATTTGGGTCCAGATAGTGCTGATAGGGTTGATTATCCCGATTTTGCTAAAAAATGTGCAAAAACTGTTATAAAAGATAAAGGCAGTTTTGGTATTGTGATATGTGGAACTGGTATTGGTATCTCTATATCTGCTAATAAAGTAGCAGGTATTAGAGCAGCTCTTTGTCATGATGCTTATACTGCTACTATGGCTAGAGCTCACAATGATGCAAATATTTTGGCTTTTGGCGAGAGAGTTGTAGGTAGAGGTGTTATAGAGAGTATAATTGAAGCATTTTGCAATACAGAGTTTGAGGGTGGACGACATGCGGGACGAGTTGATAAAATAGAAATAAGCTAAAAATTAAAATCACTATTTCTAGTGATTTCTTTTTGCTCTATCTATATTTCTTAAATGTTCTTCATAAGTATTACTAAAATCATGAACTCCATTTCTATTTTTCATAAAAAATAGATAACTACTTCTGTCAGGATGAAGAGCTGATTTGATAGCATCAATAGAGACAGAACAGACAGGGTATGGTGGCAAACCTTTATTGAGATAAGTATTAAATCCACTTTTATCTGTTTTAATTCGTTTTGGTGTGACTTTGATATGCGAATATTTTCCATAATTGAGTGTACCATCCATCTGTAGAGGCATATCTTTTTTGAGTCTATTGTATATTACTGATGATACTTTGGGCATCTCTTCTATATTTGCAGCCTCTTTTTGTATGACTGATGCTATAGTCAAATATAATAGCCACTCTTTTTTATTATATTTTTTTAGGTTTTGTTTTGCTAGTTTTTTATATCTCTTTTCGCTCAATTTAACTAAAAAACTAATCAATTTCTCTTCTTTAATCCCTTTTGGTATATGATAAGTATCAGGTATTATCCCTGCTTCTGGATAAATACTATATTTAGAGTAGTTTCCATCTAGTTTTTTATAATCAAGTTTATACTGTTTGGCAATATCTTTTAAAAATATCTCACGAGTTTCACCAGGGATAAGTGTAATAATATCAAATGCCTCTGTAGCTGTTGTAAGTTTATGTAAAAAGTCTATACGATTGATTTTACCTTTTCCAATATTCAGCTCTCCACTTTTAGGTTGACCAATAGCTACTAATAAATAAGTATCTATTATTGATAGATTGAAACCGTGTTTCTGCAAAGATTTAATAGTATTTGTGACTGAACCTCTAGGAAGTTTGAGTGTTTTTGTAGGTACAACAAGTGGTATCGTACTATAAAATATCAGAGATATTATAAGAATGAATATAAAATCTAAAATGGCAAAAGCTACTTTGTAAACTAATTGTGAATTTTTCATATTAAAGATTATAGCTAAAAATGTTATAAAAATATGTTAATATTACAATATGAAAAAACTTTTTTTGATATTAATACCATTTTTGTTTATAAGTTGTGTAACTAGAAATCCTATAACTTGGGATAAACGGATTATACATTCAGATATAAAACCACTAAATCTAGCTTATAGTGAGTATGCCAAAGAGCATAATAAAACAATACTATTTATACATGGATTTGGGGAGAGTCGATATACTTGGCGTTTTTTGATTAAACCTTTATCTAAATATTATCATATAATAACTATTGATTTAAAAGGATTTGGTGACTCTCCAAAAACAGAAGATGAAGATTATTCTGTTTATGACCAAGCTAAAATAGTACAAAAATTTATAGAAGATAAAAAATTAAAAAACTTAACAATAGTAGGTCGTTCTTTTGGTGGTGGTGTTGCTCTGGTTTTAGCTCTAATGCAAGAGAAAAATATGCTAAAAATCAAGATAAATAAACTAATACTAATTAATAGTATGTCTTATAAACAATCTCTTCCATCTATGATGAGATATTTACAAAAACCTATAATTGGATATTTGGGTATTCATCTTTTAAGTGCAAAAACTATTGCAAAAGAAGCTTATGCTTTTGCTTTTAGCAATGATAAACTCATTCCTCAAGAGAGTGTAGATAAATCTGCTAAACTAATAGATATGCCAAATGCCAAATATGCTTATAAACAGACAGTCGATTATATCATTCCTGATGATATTTCCAAAATAGAAAAAAAGTACAAGGATATTAAAATACCTACGCTAATTATTTGGGGTAAAGATGATGTCTCTATTCCTTATAAATTTGGGAAAAGACTTCATCACAATATTAGAAATAGCCGTTTTTTACTTCTAAAACATGTAGGGCATATGCCACAAGAAGAAGCACCCCAAAAAGTAATTAATGCAATAGAAAGATTTATGGGAAAAAATTTACCACACAATAACTCAAAGGTGTCCAATAACTCATAGTTATATTAGACTCTCTCAAAATATCTCCTGTCCATGTATTGCAAGTATTAAAAAGATTATATTTATAAGGAGAGTGATAAAATAGGTCACTTTCCCAATATCCTTTATGAAAAAATATTGGTTTTTCACCAAAACTGTTTAATATACCCTCTTCTATATGTTTATACTGATTTTTACTTACTTCTACTCTTTTTATATTTGAACTTCTGTTAATATTGCAATAGTAGTTCAAATGTATTAGAGATGGTGTATTAAGAAATAGTGCTTTTAGTGCTGTAAATAGTTTTAAATCACTCCATAAAGGACTATCTATATATGTCTCTTGGTCTCCCCAACCAAATGATATATATCCTCTTGTTCTATTTTTTAAAAGCTGAGGCAGAAGTTTCTGCCAATTATAATTTGTATCTTTTATATTTAAAATAATATCAGTATGCATCATATTATAGTATAGATATATAGTTTTGATTTTTTTATTATCTATTTTAGTTTGATTTTGATAAGGGAAAATGGTAAAAATATAGGCTATAGAGATATACATAAAGAGTATAAAGATAGTTATTATAATAAGATATAGAAGATATTTTAAAATTTTCATTGACTTTTTCAATCCTTTATTTTTTAGTATGATAATATAATTTTATAAAAAAATTAACATATAGTACTAACTTGTTAATATTTATTAAGTTATAATAACACTAAAAAGAGAAGGAAATATGATATGAGTATAAAAGTTGTATGCCCACACTGTGCAAAAGTAAATAGAATACCCAAAAAAGAGAGTTATGCAAAAGCCAATTGTGGTGGTTGCAAAGAGTCAATGTTGATTTATAAACCTATAGAGGTCGATAAAAGTGACCTTTTACATGTTCTAGTTAATAGCGATATACCTGTAATAGTTGATTTTTGGGCTCCGTGGTGTGGTCCATGTCGAATGATGGCTCCTGCTTATGAAGAGGCAGCATTAGAGATGCCACTCCAAGCTATATTCCTAAAAGTTAATACACAAGAACACCAAGATTTAGGTGCAGCTTATAATATCCAAAGTATCCCTACTATTGTAGCATTCAGAGGAACAAAAGAGGTAGATAGAGTATCTGGAGCAATGAGTTCTCAAAGATTAGTTAATTGGGTTGGACAATTCATCTAAACATAAACACTATAACCTTATTAATTTTAGAGGGTTCATATGTTTATTGTTTTTGGTCACCTCAAACATCAAACTACTATTTACTTTACCTATGGTTGAGCCTTTGTTAACTCGTTTTCCTACATGAATACCAGGGGCTAACCTAGAGAGTTTAGCATAGATAGTATGTATATTATGTGAATGAGAAATAATAACTACTTTGCCCAGCATTCCACCACTATTCTCAGCAAATACAATTTTACCATTTAGAACACTTTTGACCCTTGCACCCTGATATGGAGCTTTGAGCGTAATTGATTTATTGAAAATTCTAAACTTATATATAGGGTCTATATATGTTCCAAATTTTTTAATTAATTTAGAACCACTTAAAGGGGATATGGTTTTACCACCATAATAATTAGAGACTTTTATATTCTCTCTTTTATGCTTTTTTGATGCTCCCCTAAATCTTCTTTCATCTGCTCTATCTTGTTTAATAATTTTTAACTTTGCCAATTTCCTCTGTAATGCTCTTCTACTTGCACGAATTTTATCAAATCGTCTTTTGTAGATAGCTTTATCTCGTGCTAACTCTCTAATTAATTTTGTTTTTTGGGCTTTTTGTACTCTATACTCTTCTCGTTTTCTTTTATAATCTCTAATTTCTATTTGAATATTCTGCTGTTCATTAATAAAGTAGTTCTCTTTTTTATTTAATTTATCTATATCAATTTGAAGATTTTTAATTTTTTGTTCATTCTCCTTGGCATATACACCGTATGCCTCTTGTAACATTATTGATTTGGGGGTAGGTTTCTTTATCTCATCAAGAATTAATGCCATACTAAACTTATCAGCAATCAAATTTATAAATTTCTCTCTTTTGGCTTCAATATCTCTATTTAAATCATCTATCTTTTTATCTAATATCTTTTTTTTGCTACTTAAATCATCAAATCTACTTTGATTTTCTTTTATATTTTTTTCAGATTGAGTAAGCATTTTATCTAATTCTGCACTTTGAGCTTTGGCATCTATAATCTTTTTGGCAAGAGTAGATAGTTTTTTATCCATTTTATTATATTCATTCTGTTTAGAATGTAATTGCCTTTTTTTTATTTTTATCTTCCTATCTATAGAAGTACCAAATAATAGAGTAATACAGAGAACAATAAAAAGAAAAATTTTTCTCATCTCTACTCCTCCTTTATATTAATAACAACTAAAAATACAGCTATCATTACTATGAGAATAGAGACTATAGAGAGTGTAAATACATCATGAAACTTAAACATCTTATTAACATTATCTTCTAAGATGGCAATATGATTACCCCTAACCCATATATTCTGAATAATATAAAAAATCCCACTAGCAATTAATGCTGATATAATAGCATCCACAAATGCCATAATTATTAAAACTTTACTCCTAAGAAATAGTGAAGCACCAAATATATCCATCACTTTCATTCGTTCAGAGTGTAGATAATTCCAAACCTCCATCTGTTTAAGTATTAGAAAAAAACCAATAATAGTCATGAAAATTGTAAAAGTCCTAAAAGCTAATTTAATAGAAGAGAATAATCCATAATTAGAGTTATGCAAAGTATTAAATGTCTCTACTCTCTTAACTTTATCACTTTTTAAAAAATTCTGCTTTACCTTCTCTAACTCTGCTCTATTTAGATATTTATCTAATTTTATAGAGTAGAAGTTCGGTATCTTTTTGTGAATGCTTGAGCTTTTGGATGCTTGAAATGAGTAGTCAACCTCATCTATTATTTTTGATTTTTCAATCTCTGCAACTTTGGATACATGCTCATCCCATGATTTGAAATCATCTATACTCATATCCTCTTTAGCCACAACTAACATAGCATAATTATCTCGAAGACTATTTTCATATCCTTGAGTAGTACGGTCAAATGATATAAAAAACTCCAATCCAAGTAAAATACCTACCATAGGAAATATCAATGAGATATGTTGTTTAATGAACTTCATAAATTTCTCCATGGTCATCAATAGTGAAATGTCTATAAGGGACATTGAATACTGAAGGAATTTTGTGCGTAACCACCACTACTGTTGTATCTAACTGTTGACAAGCATTCTCTAATAAATCCCAAATAACATTAGATGAATACTCATCTAAGTTACCAGTTGGTTCATCTGCCAAAATCAAAAATGGATTTTTGGATAATGCTCTAGCTACACCTACCCTTTGCTGTTCACCACCTGATAACTCCAGAGGATATTTTTGCTCCTTGCCAGTTAATTTAACATGATGTAATAATCTTTTAGCTTGTGTTCGTTGTATCTCAGTTGAGTAACCTGCTATCCATAAAGGCAATACTACATTTCTCTCTACTGTCCACTCATTGATTAGTTTATAATCTTGGAAAATAATACCTAAATGACTTCTAAGTTCTTGGAGTTTATTTTTTTTTATTCTGCTCATATCCAATCCACCCATTAATAAATTTCCAGATTGTGGTTTAATATTACCATAAAATGATTTGAGCAGAGTTGACTTACCACTACCACTAGGACCTGTAATAAAAACAAAATCACCTTTTTTAATAAAAAATGAAACATTTTTAATAATCTCTTCATCTCGTTCATAGGAAAGAGTTAAATTTTGTGCTGATATAATATTAGACATTTAAGTACTCCTTGATTTTCAGATGTATTTTATAGTTTATAACCGTCTTAACAGGAGGAGAACCAAAGTAATAACTCACACTATCATCTATCCAAATATATTTCTGTTCAGGTCTATTGAAGCTTCCTAGTGTCAATTTTAACAGAATTGAACTTTGGCTTACTCTATAAATTCGCTCAAAATGGAAAAAAAAGTCATTAAATAGTATTGGTTTTGTAGAAATCTTATCTAATATACTATTTTTATATACAATATCATCAAATGAGAAATCAAAATCAAAATCTCTTTGAGCTGAATTTTCTTCTGCTGTTACAAAAACATCATATATATCTTTTTCTTGTCTAAGCCATCTAGCTTCATATTTACTTGTGACCTCTAGTGACTCATTTTTGCGTATCTCTATTGCTGTTTTGGGAACATTTTCACCCAAGAAGATGTCAAGTGAGTACCAAAAATATTTATAACTATCTGTTCTAAGCTCTAATCGTCCATCTTTGTGAATTACTCTCATAGACTCTTCTAAAAAAGAAGAAGATATGACTCGTCTATGTGGTTTTTTATCCCAAGGAACAGGAAAATGAACAAAAATATTACTACAACTATTTGAGGGCATCATCTCTAGTAATAGTCTGGCATCATAATTAACTATCCAAATATTTTTTATATTTTTAAGCTCTATTTGTCTTAGAACTTGTTGAGCTGAGGGTGTATGTATCTCAATACCTATAAACAATCTATTAGGGTTATTTATAGCCTGATGGAGTAGATGTTTACCTGAACCAAATCCAACCTCTATAGAGACACTATCAAATGGAAATGATATATCTATAAAATCGTTTATAGTTTTTTCATATTGATTTGCTAGTTTAGTTTGAGCTTTTCTTATGGCTATATTGGAGTTGAGTATCTCCAGTTTTAAACCTATAGATATATCACCTATGGCTTGTTTAATGAGATTTACATTAAGAGGTCTAGTTACTTTATCATATTTGAGCAACCAATTTTTTGGATTTTTTTTGAGATGTAATAAAAACTTCTCATTTGCAACCTCTACACCAATCATCTCATCACTACTATTCAAATCTTGGGATTTAAATAGTAGTTGCGTATTGGCATATCTATCCTCTTTCATTATTAAAGACTCGAATGGTTTAACAGTAATATGTGGCATACAACCCCTTATTTTGCATTAATAGTAAGAATATTACTTGGAATAGAATAGCTACCATCAAATCCTATAGCAATAATTCTATACTGATATCTATTACCTGGATTTACATATATATCTATATACTCAGCCATTAATCTATTATCTAATCTTGCAACTATCACCCACTTCTTACCATTTAGACTTCTCTCTACTCTATAGAATTTTACCCGTTTATCAGGATGTGGTCTCCATATCATTTTAATAATATGATTTGCTTTTTGAGCTCCTTGAAAAAAAGTAACTTTAGATAAAGGTGGTAAAGTCTTTATATTAATAATTTTTCCATGTGCTGATTCATAACCATCTTTGATTGTTGTAAAAGTATAAGTATAAGCACTATTTTGTTTCAAATTAGTATCTACAAAATGTGAAGCAAATGGATTATCTATAGTTGCTATTTTACTTAACTGTTTTGTGGTACTATTTGCATAAGCATTAGGTTCTGTACGATAGATATTAATCCCATCTAATCCTTTTTTAATTATAGGTTGCCACTCAAAACCAACTGCTGTACTATCTGCTATAGCTTTAACATTATCAAGTTTTGGTAATTTATCATTGAGCTGATAGCTCATCATAGCTTTAGGATTACATCCTGTCAGTAATATTATTGAAATAGCTATCAATAACATTAGGGTTAATCTTCTCATCAATCTCTCCTCGATTAAATTTCCGATAGATAAAATCTCTCATATCGGGAAACATAGGTGCGACAAACTCCATCTTTAGACCTGTCGATGGATGTATTAAATATAATTTGTACGCATGTAATAATACTCTATTAATTGTATCTTTTTTGCTCTTAAAACCATATAAAACATCTCCCAATATATGCCGTCCCAAACTGTTTAAATGTACTCTAATCTGATGTGTTCGTCCTGTAAAGAGTTTAACAGCCAATAACTCCACAATTGCGTCACTTTCTGATATTTTATAAAATGCAGATTTGGCATATTTCCCCTCTGGAACAATATCCATTTTTAGACGATTTTTACGATTTCTTCCAATTGGTTTTTCTACTATTCCACTCTGTTTTAACGGATAATCAACTAAAGCTAAATAATAGCGTCCCATACTTTTATCTTGTAGCTGAAGACTTAATTTCTGATGGGCTTCATTGGTCTTGGCTATTACCAATGCTCCTGTAGTCTCTTTATCAATTCTATGTACTATACCGTGTCTCTCTTCACCTGATATAGTTGACAAAGAGATACCTTTTTGGATTAGCCAATCTACTAATGTTGCCTCTTTGACTGATGGAGCTGGATGAACTACTAAACCTGATGGTTTATTAACCACCATCATTACATCATCTTCATAAATTATATCTACATCAAAATCAACTACAACTTTCTCTTTGGGTATTGGTTCTCGAAAAGAGTATCTAATCCTATCACCAATAGATAACTTGTATCCTGTTTTAATGACTATTTTGTCATTAATAGATACCAAGCCCTCTTTGATAAGTTGCTCTACTTGATTTCTACTTTGATTAATTTCGTTTGTTAAAACTTTATCTAATCTTCCTATGGTTTCTACTATAAATGATTTTTGCTTCAACTAATTATCTTTAATATTTTATCTAATTATACTATAATAATAAAAAAGCTAAGGGATATAAAATGAAAACTATTCTAATACTTCTATCTATTTTTATAACTATAACAACTGCTAAAAGTATCAACCCCAAAATAATACGAGCAAATGATGGTTATAGAAGTAGTGGTCATATTAATCATAGAGGTGGTGGCAGACATCAAGATGATATACTTCTATCTACTATAGATGCCACTTCAGAAATAAGCGTACAAGTTACATCAGCTCTATCATTAGAAGCATCAACAGAGGCGACAACTCAACCACCCCAAAATAGAAGAAGACGAAGAAACTACTCACAAATTAAATTTTTGGAAAAAAATAGAGTACAAATCACACAAGATATATCCCAAGGTAAAGGTGAATACCTTATTACACTTTTAAATATTATGAATATCAAACAAGATACCCCTACTCTAACTAAAATACAATCTAATTTTAAGACACTATCCGTTTTGAATAATGAAAAATTTTTATCTAAATTAGCAGAGATTAGCAATTCATAGATAAAGTTTTTGGTGTACTCCTAATTATCACTCCGTAAAAGGTCATTTACACTCAAAGATGGCTCTTTTCCCTCCAACATATTATAAACCTCACTTGCAATTGGTAGATATATATTCTCTTTTTGGGCGATATGATATAGAGCCTTGGTTGTGGGAATTCCTTCTGCTACTTCACCCAACTCTTCTAAAATTTCTTTAATTGATTTGCCCTCTGCTAACCCAAGCCCTACTCTATAATTACGAGAAAGTGTAGAACTAGCTGTTAAAAACAGGTCACCTGCACCACCTAAAGATAAAAAAGTCTCTATCTTTGCACCAAAATATTCACCAAACCGTGTCATCTCAACTAATCCCCTAGAGATAAGTGAGGCTCTAGCATTATTACCTAATTTTAATCCATCACAAACACCACTAGCAATAGCAATTACATTTTTATAAGCCCCTGCAATTTCTGCACCAACTACATCATTATCTATATATCCTCTAATATAATTAGGCAAAGCATCTGCATAAATCTGAGCTAATTCCAAATTAGATGAGCTAATTTTGAGTGCTGTAGGAAGAGAGAGTTGAACCTCTGATGCAAATGATGGACCAGAAATAAAAGCTAATCTATCAGCAGATAAAAAATCACTATATATCTCATTGAGAAATGCTCCTGTAGAGGTCTCAATCCCTTTAGCTGCAACCAAAATATTTTGTCCTCTATCAATAAATTTCTCACTCATCCAATTACGAACAACTTGAGCAGGTAGAGCCATTATTAGATACTCATAATCTAATGCTTTATCCAAAGAGACAAAATTTTTTATATCTTTAGGTCTGCGAGAGGTTATCACTACTCTGTTTTGTTGACTATACGCATGATAGAGTGCCTGACCCCATTTACCTGCTCCAATAATTGCTAATTTCACTATACTATCCTTATTCAACCCAAATTATCTAAAAATAGAAATTCTACCATGAAATAAATTTACTTTTATTGAGATATTCACTTAATGTAACTATTGAGAATTCATTTCAAGAAAGAGAGGCAAAAACTTATCTTATTTTGCTATAATCCTCTTCAAATATGAAAATTTCTGGCATGTTTCATAAGTAATTTACGCTTTTTTAATTTAAAGTCCCATCGGAGCATGAAGTTTAATCCATGAAATAGATATAATGTGACTAAAGTCCCTATTCCGAAGTGTAAAGTATTTTTATCCATATATGAAACATGCCAAATTTCTATTTATAAAAAATAAAAAAGAGTTAAATGTACCAAATAGATAACCCCAAGAACAACTACAAAAATGTAATTCACGCTTTCTTTTTAGCTTTGGCAATAACTATAGCTGAACCATCAACTATTTTACCTTTGATTATTCATCATTTTAGTGATAGTGTAGTAATAGTAGGTATTTTTACCTCTCTACTTCGTGGTGGAGCAATTACTATTCAACTCTATGCTGCATTTCATGCACAAGCGTATAAGAGAGTCTTGCCCTATTTGGGAAAAGTTTTTCTTTTTCGTTTTTTGAGTTGGTTTACAATTGGGGCAAGTATCTATTTTGTGGGTGATAGTAATAAATCATTGACACTATTCTTTATTGGATTAGGGCTTTTCTTTTTCTCTTTTACAGCAGGATTTGGAGCTATATATTTCAAAGAACTTCAAGCTAAAATATTCTCAAAAGAGTACCGTGGCAAAACTATGGCAAATCGCCAAATCGCAGGTTCTATTGCCTCTATTATAAGTGGTGGTGTGGCAGGATATGTTCTAAATAGCTTTGAAGCACCACAAAGTTATGCTTATCTTTTTATGGTTAGCAGTCTATTTATGATAGTGGGCTTTGGTACTTTTGTAACAATAGATGAACCCTCCAAAGAGAATATATCTACCAAAGAGAAAGATTTTAAAAGTTTTATCAAAAATGCAATCAAACTATTAAAAAAAGACAAACGACTACAGAGACAGATTTTGGCTATATTTTTGAGCTTCTCATATCTTATCTCTATGCCTTTTGTTATTTTAAAAGCAAGTAGCTCTTTTGAGTTGACAGGATGGGCATTGGGTGGATTTATTACTATTCAGATGTTGGGTAGTATTTTGGGTAGTAGTCTATTATGGAGGAGAATTTCAGACTATGAGAAGATGTTATCCTTGGCTTTTATCTTTATGATTATTGCTTTTGTTACTGCTATCTTTGCTGATACCATCTATGGATATGCTCTTATTTTTCTCTTTTTAGGTATAGGACTTGATGGATTTAGCAATAGTAGTATGAACCTAGTTATTGAGATAGCTCCTGAAGATAAAAGACCAATATATACTGCTATACAAACCAATTTAGTCTCAATTGGGCTATTTTTCCCAATTTTGGGTGGTATAATTCTAAAACTCATAAATAACTATACCATCATCTATGGGTTAAGCATTCTACTTTTGCTCATAGGACTTTGGGTAAGTTTAAAGTTAAAAAATGAACAATAGAGAAAAAATTATTCCCATATAAGTAGTTACTTGGTTCAAATCATTAAACTATATCATGAAAATCCCCTCGCCTTTTTGCTAACTCATCTTTTTTATAGTATTTGATATTTCAATACAACCCTTGTGTCGGTTCAATAAAACTAACTTCTTATTTGTATCATCTAACTCAATATTTCAATACAACCCTTGTGTCGGTTCAATTCATCAATCACTATAATACTTTGTTCATCATATAAAATTTCAATACAACCCTTGTGTCGGTTCAATTTCCATAATGCCCCTTGGACACTACTACTTACTCCGATTTCAATACAACCCTTGTGTCGGTTCAATGTTAATTACGCATTTCTCTAACATAGATATTAATATCTAATTTCAATACAACCCTTGTGTCGGTTCAATCATCATAGTTGATGTTGGAGGAGAAGTCAGTGACCTATTTCAATACAACCCTTGTGTCGGTTCAATATGCTTATATGGTATTAAACCTAATAGCGTTTTGAAATTTCAATACAACCCTTGTGTCGGTTCAATATTGGCTTATATACTACATTCTCTCCTGATTCAAGGATTTCAATACAACCCTTGTGTCGGTTCAATTAGATAATTTAAGTCTATCTGTCTGCGAGTACATTGTATTTCAATACAACCCTTGTGTCGGTTCAATTTATAAAGCAAAAGCAGAGAAATATCAAGCAATGGTATTTCAATACAACCCTTGTGTCGGTTCAATTTCTTTATACTCTCTTTAGTACCAACCATTTTGAAAAAATTTCAATACAACCCTTGTGTCGGTTCAATATTATCCCATACAGAACAGAGCTGTTAGCACTACTCTCATTTCAATACAACCCTTGTGTCGGTTCAATCAGATTAAAAATTTACAAAAGTATCGAGAAGCTTTATTTCAATACAACCCTTGTGTCGGTTCAATACAGCATCCAATAGCCAAAAGATGCTGATAAAAGCATTTCAATACAACCCTTGTGTCGGTTCAATAAACCTATAAACCTATAAACATAAAGGAAATAAAAAATTTCAATACAACCCTTGTGTCGATTCAATGGATTCCATAATAAGTTAACCACTCACCTTTGTTTATTTCAATACAACCCTTGTGTCGGTTCAATAACAATTTTTGTAGCAGATTTCATTCAAGACCTAAGATTTCAATACAACCCTTGTGTCGGTTCAATATACTGGTAAACAACGAAGCTTATTTGAGCAAAGAAATTTCAATACAACCCTTGTGTCGGTTCAATATAAGAGGATTTCCATACGCATGGGTTTTTAATCTATTTCAATACAACCCTTGTGTCGGTTCAATAGTACTCACTATCATCTTTTTCTGCAATCCAAGATAATTTCAATACAACCCTTGTGTCGGTTCAATCCAATATCAGATTTGCAAAATGGGAAGAGATAGATTTATTTCAATACAACCCTTGTGTCGGTTCAATTAAAGCTCTGGTGTGTACAGATGATATAAGTACAAGATTTCAATACAACCCTTGTGTCGGTTCAATAGTTGGCTGATGTGAAGCAGAGAGATTTTGATATATTTCAATACAACCCTTGTGTCGGTTCAATCTACTCTACCCCCTGTGTATGCAGGAACAAGCTCATTTCAATACAACCCTTGTGTCGGTTCAATATCCTATTCCAAATGGATATGGAGTTATTAGTTAAATTTCAATACAACCCTTGTGTCGGTTCAATTTATCAATTATACACATACGCGTATTGTATTATGATGAAATTTCAATATAACCCTTGTGTCGGTTCAATCATCACTATCAGTCCCACCAAATATTAACTCTTTGGATTTCAATACAACCCTTGTGTCGGTTCAATACATGTAGTATTAATATACTATATGTTCAACAAAAATTTCAATACAACCCTTGTGTCGGTTCAATATTACTTCGTCCATAGAATTAACAGTAATATCATATATTTCAATACAACCCTTGTGTCGGTTCAATTTCGTTTAGCACAGGTGAGCCGATTAAGATTGGTGCATTTCAATACAACCCTTGTGTCGGTTCAATTAGAACAAGTAAATTATGGACTCGAACAGCTAGGTAATTTCAATACAACCCTTGTGTCGGTTCAATTCAATCAACTACTGCCACAACAACTACTCAACCAACATTTCAATACAACCCTTGTGTCGGTTCAATTTTACGGATTTTCCAAAAATATCGCAAGGATACAAATTTCAATACAACCCTTGTGTCGGTTCAATGCTGAAAAAATAGGCATTTGATAAAATGGCATATTAGAGCAAAGCCCACAATATAGCGATTTTCCAAGTTTTTTTCCAGCTAATTTATACTTAACAGTGAATTGTTAAATAACCTTTTACAAACGCCATTATATCGGTCTTTACTTAAA
>Ga0256914_1000436_pt1 | contig 41346 bp, 40 predicted proteins | sample HulkmetaG_FD_191571 | JGI IMG/M metagenome (GOLD analysis project Ga0256914, IMG submission 191571) | Hydrothermal chimney microbial communities from Main Endeavour vent field at the Juan de Fuca Ridge, Pacific Ocean - Hulk | ecosystem: Environmental > Aquatic > Marine > Hydrothermal vents ... | reverse complement strand
CGCGTCGGCCCCGCGGAGGGACGCGATCGTGGGGCAACCGGTCCCCGGCGGGCAGTCGAGGATCGAGAGGCGATCGGGATCGATCTCCCGCCTGAGCGCGTGGACGACCGGTGTCGCCGTCGCCTCCCCGACGTCGAGGACGCCCCGCGCGAACGGGAAGCCACCCGCCACCCCGATCTCCACCTTGCCGAGGGGGACCTCGATCTCGCTGATCGCGTCGCGGGGACAGACGCGCCGGCAGACGCCGCAGCCGTGGCACAGCTCGTCGAAGACGAGGATCTTCTCCCCCGCACGGGCCAGGGCCCCGAACTCGCACGCCTCCACGCAGGCCCCGCACAGGTCGCAGGCATTCGGGTCGATCCGGGGGCGCCAGGTGACGACGCGGCGCTCCCCGGTCCACGTGACGTCCAGGAACAGGTGGGCGTTCGGCGCCTCCACGTCCGCGTCGAGGAGCTGCACGGGGCGCGTCTCCGCGAGGGCCAGGGCAAGGCCCACCGCGAGGGTCGTCTTCCCCGTTCCTCCCTTTCCGCTGGCCACGGCGAGGATCATCCGCAGCGGCCTCCCCCACCGCACCCGCCGACGAGCCCCGCCGGGGTGGCGCGTCCCGCGCGCCAGTCCTCGATCGCGTCGCCGACGGTCCCCCAGGGCCCGACGAACACCTCGATGCCGCGGGCCGCGCAGAGATCGATCGCCTTGCGCCCGATCCCGCCGCAGAGGAGAACGTCGATCCCGAGGGCCGCCAGGTTGTCGGCGGGGAGCCCGCGACCGCCCATGTGCTCCGAGTCGTTCGGCACGACGCGCACCTCCCCGCTCTCGCTGTCCCAGAGGGTGTAGACCGGCGCGTGTCCGAAATGGGCACTCACCCGGTCCCCGAGACCGCCCGTACTCTCGGACGGCACGCACACGATGGCCATGGTCACCTCCCGGTCGAACCTCTCGTTCGTCAGGCGCTCAAGCCACTTCGCCCGCGTCGCGCGGCGCGACACGCCTTACCAGCCGCATCGCCCGCGGCCGCCACCGCGACCCCAGCCGCCGCCACCGCGACCCCAGCCGCCGCCACGACCCATCCCGCGACCCGGGCCCATGCCGCCACCCGGGCCGAGGCCGGGACCGAACCCGGCGGCGCCGGGCCCCGCAACCGGGGGGCCGTACGATCCTCCGGCCGGTCCCCACCCGGGTCCGGCACCGGTTCCCGGCGCCATGCCCGGGCCCGGGTTGCCACCCGCCGGGGGTGCGCTCCCGGAGGCAACGGCGAGCACGGCATCCCGGACCGGCCCGGAAGCGGGCATGGCACGTACCCCTGTCGCCTCGAGGACCTGGGCCGCCTTCGGGCCGAACGCTCCGGCGAGAACGACAGCCGCCCCCTTCTCCGCGACGAGCTGGGACGCCTGGGTGCCCGCCCCGGACGGGGCGCCCGCAAAGGGATTCTCCACGATCTCGTGGGCGACGATCTCGCCCGTGGCGTCGTCCACGTCGACGAACGTGATCGTGGGAGCCCGTCCGAAGTTCGGGTTGACGACGTCGTCCAGTCCGCCACGCTCGGTGGCGACCGCGATCCTCATGGCGTGTCCTCCGTGTTCTCCTGCGGCGCTTCCGTGCCGGCCGCGGCCTGCTGCTGCATCGGCGTCACCCTGGTGGCCGTGCCATCCCACCCCCACGAGGGACCCATGCCCCAGCCGGGGGGAGGCGTCCATCCCCGGGGCGGGAGGGGAACGGCACCCGTCCGCGCGTCCGCGGCGTACGCGCCGGTCCACCACCATCCCCGGGGCAGCCAGGGATACGCCCGGCAGTACGGGTACGGGTTGCCCGGCCCCCGACCCCGACCCCAACCGGGGCCGACGCCGCGACCGAGGCCGAACCCGCGACCGAAGCCGAATCCACGACCCCACCACATCGTCACACCTCCTGCGGGGCTTGCCACCCCGCGCCGGAGGGCCTCCCGGCCCTCCACCCCGTATACTGTGCATATGCACAAGAAAAGTCAAGTGCGATTCACTCGCAGCAGGTCCCGCCGGCAACGGGGAGGATTCCTTGACCGCGGAGGGCCCGTCTCCTTACCGTTGGCACCGGAACCGCCGCGGAGGGCTCCATGGGGCGCATGAAGAAGGTCCGGTTCTGCCGCCGGGCTCCCGGCTACCGGCTCTACAAGCCGAGCGGCGTACCGATGCGGGAGCTGGCGGTCGTCGAGCTGCTCCTCGACGAGCTCGAGGCGATACGCCTCGTCGACCTGGAGGGAAAGGACCAGCAGGCGGCGGCGGACCGGATGGGGATCTCCCGGGGCACCCTCCAGCGACTGCTCTGGGCGGCCCGCCGGAAGGTGGCCGACGCCCTCGTCCACGGCCGGGCCCTCGCGGTGGCGGACGCCGATCACGTCGTCGTACGCCCGCCACGCGGCCGGGGGCCCTTCCCCCGGGGGGGATCCGGGGCCTAGAATCCCGTTTCCCATTCCTGCAACCCCGTTCCGCCGCCCCGGGGAACGGCCCCGCTCGGACAGGAGTGGACCCGTGCGCGAGGCACCCGGCTCCTCACCGCAGCGGGCTGGCGGTCTCTTCCCGGCCGCGGCCCTTGCCCTGCTGCTCGTGCTGCTCGTCGGCGCGAACCGCGGGGGAGTGCTCGCCCTCCTGCTTCTCCCCCTGCTTCCCCTCTGCGTCCCCGGGCCGCGCCCTGGCCGGGCCCGCCGGTGGGATCACTTCCTGCGTTGGGGGTTCGCCATCGTCCTCCTGGTGGGGATCGTGGCCGTCCTGTTGCTCCGCTCCCCCGCGGCGCTTGCCGCGGCAATCCTCCTGCTGTGGATCGTCCCGCTGCTCGCCGGTGGCCTGCTGGGAGTGCGGGAGGAGGAGGACCCGCGATGAACTGCCTCGGCACGCCGGTCGTGCTGGCGATCGCCGGGGCCTCCCTCCTGCTGGTGCTCGGCGTCGGTCTCCTCGCGGTGCTCCGGACGGCAAGCGCCCGCGACTGGTTCATCGCCGGCCAGCGAGCCGGCCTCCTGGCGACCGCTCTGGCGACGATGAGCGCTGCCCTGAGCGGGTTCGTCTTCCTCGGCGGCCCGGGCCTGGCGTGGAAGCTGGGGGCGGCTTCCCTCTGGATCGTACTGCCCGTGGGGATCACGCCCTGGCTCCTGACCCGCGTGCTGGGACGACCCCTCCGCGACCTGGCGGGGCGGGAGGAGATCTTCACCGTGCCCGACGTGGTCGCCTGGCGGTGGCGACACCGGCCGACGACCCTCCTGGCCATCCTTGCGGTGGTCCTCGGCTCGGTGGGCTACCTGGCAACCCAGGTGCTCGCCCTCGGGCTTCTCGGCGAGGCACTCCTCGGCACCCGGGAGTGGCTCGGTGACGGCAGCCTTCCTTTCTGCATGTCGGTGGGCCTGGTCGCCGTGCTCGCCTACGGCACGCTGGGAGGAATGCTGGCCGGCGTGTGGACCGACCTCGTCCAGGGGTTCGTCATGATGCTGACCGGCGTCCTGGTCGCCGGCTGGGCCGTCGCGGGAGCCGGCGGCCCGGCGACGATGGCCCGCTCGATCCTCGCCGACGAGCGCTTCGGGGCGACGTTCCTGCACCCGCTGGGGCGCCTCGGTCCGACCGCCGCCGCCGGGTTCTTCTTTCTCTTCTCGCTCGGCGTCCTGGGCCAGCCCCACATGGTCCACAAGTTCTTCATGCTCCGCGAGCGGCGGCACCTGCGCTGGTTCCCCCTCGTGCTCGGGGGAAGCCAGTCCCTGGTGCTGCTCGTCTGGATCGCGGTCGGCTTCGCGGTGCCTGCCCTGGTGGCCCGCGGCGAGATGTCTCCGCCCGCCCGCTGCGACGACGCGATGATCGCATGGCTCTGCCACGGGGCCCCGGAGTGGCTGGCCGGCCTCGCGGTCGCCGGCGCCCTCGCCGCGATCATGTCGACCGCGGACTCGTTCCTGAACGTGGGCGCCGCCGCCCTCGTCCGGGACCTGCCGCGGGCCCTCGGCCGCCCGGTAGAGGACGAGCTTTCATGGGGCCGCTGGGCAACGTTTTTCCTCGGCGCGGGTGCGTGGCTGCTCGCGTGGATCCACCAGGACCTGGTCGCCCTCGTCGGGACGTTCGCCTTCGGCCTGTTCGCCGCAGGACTGGCCCCCCTGCTCTCCGTGGGTCTCCACAGGAAGGAGATCACGCCCCGCTGGGCCACGGGAGCGACGGCGACCGGGATCGTCCTCGCCGTGGTCCTGGAGTGGCTCCGCAAGAGTCCCTGGCGGGACATCGTCCCCGGAATCGCCGCCGGGGTCCCCCCCGCGGCGATCGCACTCGCGGCCTCGTTCCTCGTCGTCCTCGCGCCGGTGGTCCTCGGTCCCGGTCAGAGGCGGGACTCGAGGTAGGGCCGGAGCACGGCGGGAACGTCGAACGTGCCATCCTCCCGCTGGTAGTTCTCGAGGATCGCGAGGAGCGTGCGCCCGACGGCGAGGCCGGAACCATTCAGCGTGTGGACGTATCGCGGCTTCCCACCGCCGGCGGGCCGGTAGCGAATGTTCGCGCGGCGCGCCTGGAAATCGACGAAGTTCGAGCAGGAGCTGATCTCCCGGTAGGTCTCCTGGCTCGGCAGCCAGACCTCGATGTCGTAGGTCTTCGCCGCCGAGAAACCGAGATCACCGGTGGCAAGCGTCACGACCCGGTACGGCAACTCGAGCCGCTTCAGCACCTCCTCGGCATGACCGGTCAGCTGCTCCAGCACCTCCCAGCTCTCCTCCGGCCGCGAGAAGGTGACCAGCTCCACCTTGTCGAACTGGTGCTGGCGGATCATGCCCCGCACATCCTTGCCGTAGGAACCGGCCTCGGAACGAAAGCAGGGGGTGTAGGCACAGTACCGCAGCGGCAGGTCGTTCTCGCGGAGGATCTCGCCGGCGTGGAGGTTCGTCACCGGGACCTCGGCCGTCGGCACCAGGTACCAGTCACCCGGGGGGTCGACCCGGAAGAGATCTTCCTCGAACTTCGGCAACTGGCCCGTCCCGAGGAGGCTCTTCCGGTTGACGATGAAGGGAGGCAGTACCTCGCGGTAGCCGTGCAGCTCGGTGTGCAGGTCGAGCATGAACTGGATCAGCGCGCGCTCGAGGCGGGCTCCCATCCCGGTCAGGACGACGAACCGGGCGCCGGTCACCTTCGCGGCCCGCTCGAAGTCGAGGATCCCGCTGATCTCTCCGATGTCCACGTGGTCGCGGACCTCGAAGTCGAACCGACGGGGTTCGCCCCACGTGCGCTCGACGCGGTTCGCCGATTCGTCCGGACCGACAGGGCAGCTCTCGTGGGGTACATTTGGAATCGCCAGGAGCAGCTCCCGGATCTCCTCCTCGATCCCGTGCAGTTCCTCGTCGAGCGCCTTGATCTGCTCGCCGATCGCACGGACCCGCTCCCGGAGGGGGCCCGCGTCTTCCCCGGCCCTGATCATCTGTCCGATCTTCCGGGAGGATTCGTTTCGCTCGGCCTTCAGCTTCTCCACCTCGGCGATCGTCTTGCGTCGCCGGTCGTCCAGGGATACCAGTCGGTCGAGGTCCACCTCCGCGCCCCGCCTCTCCATCGCGGTGCGCAGGTCGTCCAGGTTCGCGAGGATCCACTTGAGGTCCAGCATCGCGTCCTCCCAGGATGTCTTCGGGGCGACGAGTCTACCCGCCTCCGCGGCGAAAGTGGGCAAACCCGGGAGCCGGAAACGGGACCGGGACCCCGGCCCGGTTCGCCTCGCACCGCTCCGGCTCGCCGAGCAACCGGCCCACCGCGCAGAGGCGACGTCCGAACGCCCCGGCGAACGCGGCAGCGAGGGTACCGAAAGCCGCCGCATCGACGGCGACGAGGAGCTCGTAGTCCTCGCCCCCCGCCGCGGCGAAGATCACCGGGTCCTCTCCCGCCTCCCGGGCGACGGCGTCGGCGACCGGGTCGCGTGGAACCCGGTCGAGCTCGAGCAGGAGACCGCACCCGGACGCCCGGGCGAGGCGTGGAGCGTCGACGGCGAGCCCGTCGGAAAGGTCCATCATCGCATGGACCTCCGCTCGCCCGGCCAGCCACGCCCCCTCGGAGAGGCGCGGTTCGGGGCAGAGAAACCGGCGCACCGGCGCAGCCCCGGGGTCCCCCCGGCCCTTCTCCAGCAGGCGAAGTCCCGCCCGGGCGAGGCCGAGCGGTCCCGTGACGGCGAGCACGTCCCCCGCCCGCCCCCCGGAGCGTAGCCGGACGCGGCCCCGCGGCGCCTCGCCGAGAACGGTGACGTCGAGGACGATGCCCTCCGGCGACCCGGCAAGATCCCCCCCGAGGAGGGGGGCGTCGTGCTCCGACGCCGCCGCCGCGATCCCGGCAACCAGCCCGTCCGCGAACCCTTCCGGCAGGTCCGCGGGCAGGGCGGCGGAAACGAGAACCCCCAGCGGATCCGCGCCCATCGCCGCCAGGTCGGAAACCGCCACCCGCACGGCCCGCCCCCCGAGGACCGCCGGCGGAGCCCATGGCCGGCGGAAGTGCGTTCCCTCGACCGAGAGATCGGTCGAGACGACGAGCCAGCCGTCGCCGCGTGGCACGAGGGCGGCGTCGTCGCCCGGGCCGGTCCAGTCCGCGGGAACGGCCGCCGCGGCGAGGGCGGCGGCACGCCGCAGCAGGGCATCCTCGTCGAGCGGGGGCATCGGCATCAGCCGAGGTCGGGGTCCTCGTCGTCCGCGAGGGTGAACTCTCCCGCCTCCATCCTCCGGAGCAGGTCCCGGGCCTCGTCGGCGAGCTCGGCCGGCACCTGGATCTCCACCTTGCCGAGCCCGTTCATCGTGAACCCGTAGACCGTCCGCGCCGACTCTCCGCGGAAGGCCGCGGGAATCCCCTGTCCCTCCAGGAAGGCGCGGATCGTCTGCGCCTCCGCCTCGCCCTGGGCCTCCCAGACCGTCACGGGGTCCCGAGGATCCCCTGCGCCGCCCATCGCGTGTCTCCTCAACCCTGTCGGCCGAGTTCCTCGAGGAACAGGGCGGCCGCCTCGCTTCCCTTGTGGAACTGGCCCAGGTCCAGCTTCTCGTTCGGCGCGTGGATCGCGTCGTCCGGCAGGCCGATTCCGAGGAGCACGACCGGGGCCCGCAGCCGCCTGGCGAACGCCGCGACGATCGGAATCGAGCCTCCCTCGCCGGCGAAGACCGGCGCCTTGCCGAACGACCGCTCCACGGCCCGGCTGGCAGCCGCGTAGACCGGGTGACTCGTGTCCGCCGACCAGGCGTCGCCGCCATGGAGGGTCTTCACCTTCACCCTGACCGCCGGCGGGGCGATTTCCTCGAGGTACGCCCTCACCTTCCGGGCGATCTCCCGGGGGTCCTGGTCGGCAACCAGGCGCATCGAGATCTTCGCGTGGGCGACCGCCGGGATCACCGTCTTCGCCCCCTCGCCGATGTATCCGGACCAGATCCCGTTGACGTCGAGCGTGGGGCGGGCCCAGAGCCGCTCGAGAACGGTGTACCCCTTCTCGCCCCACAGGGCGGGCGCGCCGATGCTCTTCCGGAACTTCTCCTCGTCGAACGGAAGCTGCGCGTACTGCCTCCGCTGGGCACGGGTGAGTGGCCGGACGTTCTCGTAGAAGCCGGGAACCCGGACCTTGCCGTTCCTGTCCTTGAGCTGGGCAATCATCGCGGCGAGGGCGTTCGCGGGATTGATCACCGCGCCGCCGAAGCTGCCCGAATGCAGGTCCCGCTTCGTGCCGTAGACCTCCACCTCGAGGTACGTGAGGCCGCGGAGGGACGTGGTGATCGACGGCGTCTTCTTCGAGAACATGCCGGTATCCGAGACGACCACCGCGTCGCAGGCAAGCCGCTTCCGCTCGGCCCGCAGGAACGGCTCGAGGCTCGGGGAGCCGATCTCCTCCTCCCCCTCGATGATGAACTTGACGTTCACCGGGCAGGTCCCGGTCGCCCGCAGGTGGGCCTCGAGGGCATTGGGATGGATGACGAGCTGGCCCTTGTCGTCGCAGGCGCCGCGCGCGTAGATCTTCCCGTTGCGGATGGTCGGCTCGAACGGCGGGCTCTGCCAGAGCTCGAGTGGATCTGCCGGCTGGACATCGTAGTGACCGTAGCAGAGCACGGTCGGCCTGCCCGGTGCCCCCATCCATTCCCCGTAGACAAGGGGATGCCCCTTCGTCGGGATCACCTCGACCTTCGTGCAACCGGCCTCCTCCAGCCGGGAAGCCATCCATCGCGCCGCCTCGTCGATCCTGTCCCGGTAGGCCGGATCGGTGCTGATCGAGGGGATGCGCAGGAAGTCGAACAGCTTCTCGAGGTTTCTCTCGCGGTGATCGCGCAGCCAGCGGACGACGTCGCTCATCTCCGTGCCTCCTTCCCTTCGCGGGGTCTTCGCGGGCCGGGGGTCACGGCCCGGGTTCGATCTTCGCCGATCCCCCCCTCCGGGGGCAAGCCGCGAGCAACGGCCGGTCGGCAGCGGGAAGTCCCGGGGACGGGACACGCCTGCCCCGGGGGGACATCGCGGCCGACACCGGGCCCCGCGGCCCTCGTTCGGGGGACTCAACGGCTGCGCAGGCGGGCCAGCAGGTCGCCGAGGGGCGCGGCACCCGTGCCGATGGCCAGCACCACGTGGACCGCCATCGTGATCCCGGCCCCCGCCACGAGCCGAGCGGCCCGGGCCACGACCCCGTCACCGAGCGGGGGAACCCACGCGAAGAAGGCCCACGCGGCCAGGCCACCGGCGGTGGCCGCGAGCACGAGACGTCCGACCCGGCCGAGAAACGGCCCGGCTTCCGGCCGGAAGTCCCGGCCAAGGCGACGCCAGAGAAGCCCCGTCCGGAACCACGACGAGAATGTCGTCGCGATGGCCAACCCCTGGACGAGCAGCAGCGGCAGCAGGATCGCGGAGAGCAGCGCCTTGAACCCGATCCGCCAGAAGCCGATCTTGACCGGCGTCCTCGTATCCCCCGTGGAGATGAACACCTGGGCAAGCAACTGTCCTGCCAGGTAGAACGGCGAGCCGAGCGCAAGGATGGCGAGGAGGCGGGCCGTCAGGGCCGCGTTCTCCGCGGTGAACTTCCCCCAGCGGAGGAACAGGTCGATGACCGGTCCCGCCCCGGCGACGAGGAATGCCGCGACCGGCAACGTCAGGAAAAGGTACGCGGAGAGTGCCTGCCCGAGCCGACGCCTCAGTTCCCCTGTTCGACCCTCGGCCGCGAGGTGCGCGAAGTGCGGCAGAAACACCGCCTGGCTCACCATCACGACCAGGTCCGTGAAGACGGCCGAGTAGGCGAAGGCGAACCAGAGCATCGTCAGCTGTCCCTCGGGCAGGAAGGACGCGAAGTTCCGGTCCAGGATCACGTCGAGCCGGGTACCCGTCAGGCCGATGAAGAGGGGCAGGGCAAGCGAGACGACCTCCCGGACCTCCGGCGCGAAAGGACGCACGATCGGCCGCCAGTAGCGCAGGTGCTCCAGGACGATGGTCCCCTGCAACAGGAAGGAGGCCGCCGCCCCCGCCAGGATCCCCAGGGCGTAGCCGGTGAGCCCGATCCGCGGACCCAGGACGACGATCGCCGCGACGACGATGCCGGTCTGCACGACGCGGGCAATCGCCGGCCAGTGCTGGCGGCGGTAGACGTTCTGAAGCGATCCGAACACGACGGCCAGCACGGTGAAGACGATCGAGAGCACGAGGATGCGCGTCAGCCGCGTGGCCTCCGCCCAGCTCGCCTCGTCCCGGAACCCGAGGGAGAGCGCCCGGACCAGGAGCGGCGCCGCGAGCCACAGGACTCCGACCAGCAGCACGAGCCCCAGGGCGAGGGTGTTGACCACGTTGCTGGCAACGGCCCACGCCCGTTCCTCTCCCTCCTCGTGCAGGTGTCGCGTGAAGAGCGGCACGAGGGCGGCCCGGATCGGCATCCGGACCCATGTCGAGAACATGTTCGGAATCGCCAGGGCGACGAGGAAGGCATCCATCGCCCGGACGGCCCCGAAGATCGCGGCGACGGCGGACTCCCGGAGCATCCCGAGGCCCTTGGAGACGACACCGAGCCCGGACACGATGACGCTGGCCCGGAGCAGGTGGCGCGTCTCCGACCGGCGCCGTTCCTGCCGCCCTGCATCTCCTTCCGGTCGCCTGCCGCGTTCGCCCACGGAGCCTCCCCGTGTCCCCCGCCCCGCGGGGAATATAGACTCTCCCCGGAGGTTCCCGGAAGGGAAGGAGCCTGGCAACCGGAGGACTCCGCGTGTTCCTGCGTTCGCTCTACCTCGCCTGGCGGCGGCGACGAATCTACGGGCCGTGTCTCTCCGCTCCCGTCCCGCTGGTGATCCTGCGGTACCACTCCGTGGGCGAACCCGCGGACGTCGACGCCTACCTCGACCCCCGTCTCTCGATGCCACCGCGCCGGTTCCGCGAGCAGATGAAGCTGCTCGCGGCGCGGTTCACGCCGGTCACTCTCGCGCAGGTCCCGGCGATCCTGGCCGGCGAGAAACGGGGAGGACCCTTCGTCGCGGTCACCTTCGACGACGGCTACCGGGACAACCACGACGTCGCCCTCCCGATCCTGCGCGAGGAGGGCGTTCCGGCGACGTTCTACGTGACGACCGCCCCGCTTCTCGGCCGCTCCCCCTTCTGGATCTCCGAGCTGTGGAGGCTCGCCCGCATCCTGCCCCCGGGGCAGGTGGAACTGCCCGCGAACGTCCCCGCCGAGATCCCCGCCGATCCCGCCGAGCGGGAGCAGTGGCGCCGGCGGGTGACGAGGCGTCTTTCCGAGATCCCGGACGAGGTCCGCCAACGGGTCCTCGATCGGCTCGCCGAGCGGGCGGCCGTACCCCGGGGCGACGGCCTCGGCGACACGTTCCTCGCGCCGGACCACCTGCGGGCGATGCGGGCGGCCGGCATGGCCATCGGGGCCCATTCCCGGACCCATCCTCACCTCGACCGCCTGCCGGTCGAGCACCACGACGACGAGGTCGGTGGCTCCCGCCAGGACCTCGAGCAGGTCCTGGGCGAGCCCGTCCCCCACTTCGCCTGGCCGAACCCCTCCGGGGGCGGCACCGTCAACGAGACGGCCAGGGCGGCGGCGGGGCGGGCCGGGTTCCTGACGGCGGTCACGTCGATCCCGGGGCCGATGACGCCGGGCGTCGACCGGCTCAAACTGCCCCGCCTCGGGGTCTACGCCGGCGAGCAGGAACGCCTGCTCTTCCGGCTGCTGGAGCGCCGGGGTGGGCGCTGAACCGCGGATCGCGATGGTCTTCACCCAGCTCGGCCTCGGCGGGGCCGAGCGCCAGCACTTCCTGCTCCTCCGCCGGCTCGCCGAGCGCAATCACCCCTGGAGACCGGTCGTCGTCGCCTGCCTCTCGGAAGACCTCGATCCCTACGGCCCGGCCCTCGAGAAACTGGGGTACCGCCTGCGCGTCCTTCCCCGCCGGGGCAGCTTCGACCTGGGGCGCCTTCTCCGGCTGCGCCGGCTCTTCCGGCAGGAACACGTCCACCTCTGCCACGCGGTCCACCTCCTGGCATCGGGCTACTGCTGGCTCGCCGCCCGGGGGGGTGGACCGCTGGTCCTGCCGACGATCCGCGGCGGCGTCTCCGGCCGCGGGCGGCTCCGTCGCCTCCTCTACGCCCTCGCGTTCTCCCGCTCCCCCGTCGTCCTGGCGAACTCGGACCGGGGCCGCGAGGTCCTCGAGCAAGCCTGGGGCGTACCCGCCGGAACGGTCGAGGTCATCCCGAACGGCTTCGACTTCGAGGAGATCGCCCGGTCCGCCGCCGCTCCCGTCCTCCGCCGGGAACGCGGGATCCCCCGGGACGCCCCGGTCGTGCTCTACGTCGGCAAGCACACGCCCGTCAAGAACGTCCCCCGTCTCGCCGCAGCCCTGCGCCTGGCGATGGAACGGAAACCCGCTCTCCACGCGGTCGTCGCCGGGATCGGCCTCGGCGAGGAGGCCCGCGCCAACACGTTCCGTGACCTTCCCGCGGCCCGGCTCCACCTGCTCGGCCCGCGCCCGGACGTCCCTGCGCTTCTCGGCGACGCCGATGCGTTCCTGCTGACCTCGAACTCCGAGGGATTCCCCAACGTCGTCGTGGAAGCCCTCGCCGCCGGCGTCCCGGTGGTCTCCACCGCCGTCGGCGATGTCCCCCGCATCGTCCGGGACGGCCTCACCGGCCGCATCGTGACGTCGGGGACGCCGGAGGACCTGGCCGCCGCGCTCCTCGAGGTCCTCGCCGGCCGCGAGGCGTACGCCGCCCGGGTCCGCGAGGACCTGCCCCGGCTGGCCGCGCGCTACGGTCTCGACGCGATGGTCGACCGCACGCTCGCCGCCTGGGCCCGCCTCCTCGCCACCCGCGCCCGCTGACAGCGTCACGACGCGGAACGGGGGCGGGCCCGTCGCCCGCCCCCGTCCGGGGAGCCATTCACCGCTTCGTGGCCTTGCCGCGGCTCGTGGTGTTCCTCAGTGCGCCTGGGCCATCTTCGCCGCCGCCCGCATGTGCTTCGCGAGCTCGCGGATCTCGGTGAGGTCCTTGCGCATCTTCGCGTAACCGTACCAGGTCGCGTAGTCCGGGTTCATGTGATAGGTCGCCTGGAACTGCTTCATCCGGTGGTCCATGAACATCTCGTAGAGGATTTCCTCGATCTTCGTGTCCACCTCGTAGAAGTTCAGGAGCTGCGGGTAGACGCCCTCGCCCTCCTTCACCTTGATGATGCCGTCCCGGCGCAACCCGGCGACGATCTCGATCGCCTCGGCGAACAGCTTGTCGCCTTCCTTCAGCATCAGGTCGGCGTTCTTCATGTTCGCCTCGACGAAGCTCGGCGTGTGGCACTGCTTGCAGACGTCGGTGATCCGCTTCCGCTCGGCATCGAAGTCGGCCTTGTCCAGGCGAACCATGTCGCCGGCCTTGACGACGTCCAGGAGGGGAGTGAAGTTCCCCTTCTCGTCGAGCACGCCGAGTCCCTTGAGGATCGTCGCCTGGTAGCCCTTCAGCTCCTCGTCGTCGGTCACGAGGTTCAGGCCGAGGAAACCGACCGCCGTTCGCACCCGGTGGTCGCCCCCGGGCATGTGGCAGTCCTGGCACTTCGGACCCCGGTGGGCCTCCCGGTCGAGCAGGTAGGCAACGCCGTGCTTGGAGCTCGACCACATCTCCCACTGCGGATGGTCGAACCCCATGTGGCAGGTCCGGCAGGCCTCCGGCTCCATCGCCTCCTTTTTCGAGAAGGCGTGCCGGGTGTGGCAGTTCTGGCAGTCCATGCCGTAGCGGTAGTACTTTCGCTCCTCGGTCTTCCGCGCCGCGTCGTCGACGAGACCCAGCGTGTGACAGCCACCGCACCCCTTCTGGCCGGCGACGTAGGCCCTGGGCTGGCCGTGGGTGAACGGCAGGGCGTCGATCGCGAGGAGTCCCTTCGCGTGCTTGCCGGCGAGGTACTGCTTCGCCTGCTTGGGGTGGCACCGCTGGCAGGTCCGAATCGTCGGGAGTTTCGCCTTCTCGACGTCGTCGCGACCGGTGTGGTCCTTGCCGTGGCACGTCTCGCAGGTGACTGCCCCGGACTCGAACATCGCGCCACGGTGGAAGTCCTTGACCAGGTTCGGAGTCATCTTGGCGTGGCAATCCTCGCAGGCGTTCCCCGCAGCGAGGGCCACGACGCCGGACGCCAGCACGAGCACGGCGGCGACCGTCAGCAGCTTGCGCATCCTCTCCTCCTCCTTCTCTCGGGCGGGGCACACCTCCGCCCACACTTCTCGGGGAGCGGGAGTTTATCACACCCGCTTATCTGTTGAAAAGCGTCCGGAACAGTTCAACCCTTTCCGCCCTTTCCGCGCGGCTTCGGGGACCGCGCCTCGACAGGGCGGACCCGCTCGAGCGCGGTTTTCCAGCAGCGCCGGATCTCCTCGAAGTTCTCCCTCCCCAGGAGGAACCGCATCACGAGGATCGGCGGCTGGGAAAGGGCCGCCCCGAGGTACGCCCACCGGGCCCGCCAGGAGTCCGGCAGGAGTCGCACGGTAACCGTCCGCCGCTCATGGTCGGTCCACCGGTATTTCCACGCGTCGGTCCCCCGGAGCAGGTTCATCTCCCGGGCGTGTTCCTCCTCTATGAGCTTCTCGAGGACGACGCCGGTCATGTAGTGCCCCGGGGAATAGCGCGCGAAGCGGTGGGTGAAGCCCATCTGGTAGCCGAAGTAGACACCGTCGTGGAGGAACCCGTAGTGGGTCGCGATCGGGGATCCCTCGACGAAGAGCACCCAGAAGTAGAGCCGGCCGGACCGCTGCAGCCGGTCCGCCAGCACGCGGTGGAAGTGCCGGTAGTCGTCCTTGCGAAAGTTCCCGCCCCGCTCCGTCGCTTCCATCCGTTCCTGGTGGAGGGCCGTGAGATGGGCGATCCCGGTCCCGACGTCCAGGTCCACGCCGACCCGTTTCCAGGAGACTCCCAGCTCCCGCTGGATCTTCCGCCGGTAGCGGCGGAGCTGGTGGCGGAAGTGGGCGTTCCGGCCGGCCAGGTACTCCTCGAAGGAGGCCGGCAGCGGCACGAACGGGCAGGTCGCCCGGGGTTCGAGGCGAAACTCGAGGCCGCGGGTGCGGGCCCACCGCCGGGCCATCCGGGCGAGGGAGCCCGACGGATCCAGCTCGGAGAACTCGACGTAGTCCCAGGCCGGGTCGTCGAAGAGCAGCGGCGCGACCAGGTCGGCAACCTCGTCCTCCCTCCCCTCCTCGACGAGAACGTCGAGGAAGTCGGGGTTGACGACGTCCCCGTACCCGGTGTTCCGCAGCACCCGCGCCTCGCCGAACCGGGTGCGAAGGGCTTCCACGTAGAACGGGAGAATCGCTACCGGCCGCCCGTCCGGTTCCCGGACCAGGAGGGTGAGCCCCTCCCGTGAGCGGCGAAAGTGCTCCCACCACGTGGCGAGGAAGTCCCACGTCACGAAGACGTTGTTCGTCCGGGCCCGCGGCAGGAGCGCGTCCCACTCCTCCCGCAGGGCCGGCACTGCCACCCGCTCCACGAGGAGGCCATCACGCCGCGGGGCGATCCCGGGCAGGCGCTCCGCGCCCCCGCGATCTCCCCGCTCCTCGACCGTTTCCAGCACGATCCCGCCCGTCAACGCAACCTCCCGCGGGGCCACCCGAGGAGTCCAGCGTACAACGCCTCGGTCGCCTCGAGCATCCCCTCGAGGGAATAGTGGTCCCTGGCACGCCGGGCCGCCCGCTCCGCGAGCGCTCCCGCCCTGTCCCGATCCTCGAGGAGGACCGAGATCGCCTCCCGGAGCGCCTCCGGGTCGTCCGCCGGGACCAGCAGGCCCGCCATCCCCTCCTCCAGTGCCTCCGCGTTGCCCCCGACCCGGGTCGCCACGATCGGTCGGCCCGCCGCCATCGCCTCCAGGAGGGCGTTGCTCATTCCCTCCGAGAGGGATGGCAGCACGAAGACGTCGAGCGCCGCGAGGAGGTCCGGTACGTCCGCGACCGGGCCGGGCATCAGGACCCGTTCCACCAGCCCCGCCTCCCGGACGTCCCGTTCGAGCCTCTGCGCGTACTCCCCGGATCGATCCCCCGCGAGGAGCAGGCGCAACCGGGACCGCTCCCGGAGCAGGGGCACCATCGCCTCGAGGAGCACTCGCTGCCCCTTGACCTCCTTGATCGTCCCGACGGCACCGACGACGACCTCCTCCGCCCCGATCCCGAGACGATCTCGCGCGGCGGCCCCGTCCCCGCCGGCAAACCGCTCCACGTCGACGCCGTTGACGATCACGTCGACGCGGGCGGGGTCCGCTCCTTCCACGTCGATCGTGAACCGCCTGACCTCTTCCGAGTTGCACACGATCCGGTCGACGAGAAAGTTCGTCAGGCGGTAGAGGCGCACGTGGTGGGGCCGGTTGCGCTTGATCGCCCGCCGCGTCGTGATCACGGCCCCCGGCGAACCGAGCAGTGCGGCCAGCATCCCGTAGACGTCCGCGTCGAAGAGGAACGTGTGGACGACCGGCCCGCCCAGCGAGCGCACGAGCCGTCGCAACCGCGCGAGGCGGGCGAGTCCGGCCGGGCTCCGCAGGTTGCCCCGGGGGATGTGCAGCTCCTCGACCGGGATCCCCTCGCCCCGCAGTGCCTGCGCATGGACCCCTCCCGACCCCAGGACGACGACCCGGGGTGCGACCACCCCCCTCCGCGCGAATCCCCGGGCATGGGAGATCACGGCCAGCTCGGTACCCCCGGGACCGAGGCTGCCGGTGACCAGCACCGCCGGGATACGGCTCATCGGCTCAGGGGACGCCCGCGCCGGGCCGGCTCGACTCGATCTCGGAGACGACGAACCTCCGCTTGCCGGAGGGCAGCGGCGGGATCTCGTCGACCTCCTCGACGTCGAGGATCATCCGCGGCCCGAGCTTCTCCCGCAGCACGGCCAGGATCTCCGCGCGGCGGTCCGGGGACCATGCCTCCCCGGGAACGAGCCTGACCCGGATCCGGTCGCGGCGGTCCTGGACGACCTGGAACTGCCGGATCGCCCGGTCGAAGGGCCGGAAGACGATCGTGAAAAACGTCCCCCCGAACGCCTTCCCCTCGGGCGTCACGATCACGTCCAGGGAACGGCCATCGATGGAAGCGAGCCGGCCCCACGAACGGCCGCAGGGACACGCCCCCTCCAGGGGAACGCCGACGTCCTCGATCCGGTAGCGGATGAACGGCATCGGCCAGTTGTCCAGGTCGGTGATCAGCAGCTCGCCGGGCCCCTCGAGCAGCGGGCTCTCCCCGACCTCCACGATCAGGCGCATGTCCATCACGTGGAGCCCTTCCCCCTCCGGGCAGTCCGACGCGATCACCCCGAACTCCCTCGAGGCGTAGCGATTTCGCACGGGAGCGCCGAACAGGTCCTCGAGCTCCTCCCGCACCGGCGGGTAGAGGGCTTCCGCCGACGTGTAGATCAGCCGGACGCCGAGCCTGCGGCACCGCTTCTTCCCGGCGAGGCGGGCGGCGTGCAGGAGAATCGACGGGTAGGACGAGATCACCTCGGGCCGGAACCGCTCGAGCCGGTCGAACCACCGACGGATGTCATCTTCGTCGATCCCGTACGCCGAGAAGAAGAACCTGCCGGTCAGCAGGTCGTACAGGCGCGCCGCCCGCGAGGGACTGGTCTCGAGGGAGGCCCCCCAGAGGATCGCGGTCCGCGTCCCGGGGACGACGCCATCCCACTCCTCGGTCAGCCGTCCGGCCGCCCGCCGCCGGTCGTGCGTCTCCCGGTCGATCCGGAACCAGGTGTTCCGGCCGGTGGATCCGCCGGTCGACTTCAGCGATACCGGTCCCCGGGAGGGCGCCCTGCTGACCAGGTCGTCTCCCCGCTCCTCGATCAGCCGCTTCGTCATCGGCGGCAGGAGGCGCAGGTGGTCGAGGGACCGAAAATCCCCCGGCCTGGCCCCGAGACGGTCGAAGACTTCCTTCCAGTAGGGAACGGTCCGCCAGGCGTGGTCGAGGAGCGCGCGAAGCCGCTCCCAGCGCCACGTCTCGAGCCTCTCCCGGGGCCATCGTTCCATCTCGCGGTACTCCCGCAGGTACGCCCGGTAGCGGCGCCCGGTGCGGCGCTCGATCAGGCGGTCGAGGATGTCGGCCACGAGTCGCCCCATCTCAGCCCTCCGCACCGATCGGGCGGCTCCCGCCGGCGGGCACGAACCGCCGCCAGAGCCAGATCGCCTTGATCGGGAGCTCCATGTACCGGTTCCCGCGGTTGCGCTCGACCTTGAGGGCGAACGACAGCACCCACAGGAACCGGCTCGTGTTCCCGCGGAAGTACGACGTCGCCGAGATCCGGCCGATCCGGTCGGGGCGGGTTCCCCGGTGGTTCCGGGGCTGCTTCGCCCGGCTGGGAAGAGTCGCCGCCAGGTACCCGCACTCGGGGAGCAGTTCGAACGCCTCCCGGCACACGCCGCCGTTCGGCCAGCACATGAACCGCACCTCGTTCCCGGTCAGCTCCTCGAGGCGCTCCCGGGACGAGACCAGCTCTTCCCGGAGGCGGGCCCGGAACTCCTCGGGAGTCTCCCGGCGAAACGGTCCCGGGTGCGCCCGCTTCCAGTCGGCGATCACCCGGTCGATCTCCTCCCGCCAACCGTCCCGCCCGAAGAAGGCCGCCCCACCGCGCTCCGCCACGTGGGCGACCAGCCGCTCCTCGAGCCGCGGGTCCGGCCGCACCGCCGGTGCCGAGAGCGCGAGGGCACTCCGGTAGACCGGGGCCCCCCACGGGATGTCGTCGTGGGAGATCTCGTGGAACCAGGACGGCTTCCTCCCCGGGAAACGGTTCCACCAGGTCCACCGGAGCTGGCGCAGCGGCAGGCCCGGCCGGTGCACGTCGACGACCTCGTCGGAGACCGGGAGCCAGGTGTGGGTCTTCCCGTGGGACTGCACGTCCAGGACGCCGCGGCGGGATGCCTCCCGGATCTCCGCCTCGTTCAGGTAGCCGTAGACCTCGAGATCCTCCTCTCGCAGCCTGCCGGCCCAGACGTCGGCGAGGGTCGGCCGGGGTGTCTCCCCGGGCTGGATGAAGTCGGTCGGAACGAACACCGTCGCGGTGAACCCGTACTTCTCGAGGAGGGGCGCGGCGTACACCCAGTTGTCCAGGTACCCGTCGTCGAAGGTCAGAACGATCGGCTTTTCCGGGAGGGGCGCGCCCTCGGCCACGTGGTCGTACAGCTGCCGGAGAGTGATCGTCGTGTATCCCCGGCGGCGCAGGTACGCGAGGTATCCCTCGAACATCTCGGGAGGACACCAGACCGGAAACGTCGCGGGCCGGTCCGGCCGGAAACCGGAGACCGAGTGGAGCATCACCACCGGGACCTTGACCGGCCAGAAGTCCAGCAGGTAGCCCTGGGCGGCCAGCAGGCCACCGGAAAGCAGGCCCGCCGCCGGAAGCCCCATCCCGGCAGCGAGGCCCACCGCGCCGGCGGCCGCCGCCCCGAGCCCGGCAAGCCCGATTCCGCGGCGCAAGGCGTGCAGGGCGTTCATGCCCGCTGCTCCCGCCCGGGCCGCGGCATCTTCCGCGCCGGGTTTCCGAAGACCAGTTCCCCGGCCGGCACGTCGCGCAGGACCACGCTTCCCGGGCCCACCCGTGCCCCGTTCCCGACCGAGATCCCCGGGACGAGCGTGGCGTTCGTCTGGATCTCCACGCCCTCGCCGATCGTCACGTTACCCGTCACGTTGACCCCGGGGGCGATCGTCGAGTAGTCGCCGAGCACGCAGTCGTGACCGACCGTCGCGTTGAGGTTGACCGTCACGTGCCGGCCGATCCGCGTGTCGTAGGCGACGACGACCCCGGCGCCGATGATCGCGCCCGCGCCCACGGAGGTCCCGGCGCCGAGGATTGCCGACGGATGCACCGCGCTGACCCACGGAATCCCCGCGGCCTCGATCCGGGCGGCGAGGACCCGCTTGGCCGCCGCCGAGGCGATCGCCAGGATCGCCCCGGTCTCCCCGTCGTCCGCCATCTCGAGAAGCCGGTCCACCGGGCCCAGCACGGGCAGTCCCCCGACGTCCGTGCCGGCCCGGGCGGGATCGTCGTCGACGAACGCGACCGGCTCCGGGCAGGGCAGCCCCGCGGCGAGGCGGGCCCGCAGGATCTCGAGGGTCCCGCGGCCGTGCCCACCGGCACCGACCAGGACGACCCGCCGCACGCTCACTTCCGGGCCTCCTCCCCGGTGGGGGTCACCGTCCGCACTTCCTCCCCGGCCGGATCCCCGCCGCCGGTCTTCCCGGCCTCCAGTTCCTGCCGCTTTTTCTTCCAGTAATCGGCGTCGGCGATCAGGTCCGAACCCTTCAGCACCGATGGAATCGTCAGGAGGATCACCTTGAGATCCATCAGCAGCGACAGGTTGTCGATGTACTCGAGATCGAGACGGATCCGCTCCGGCCACGGGATCGAGTTCCGACCGTTCACCTGGGCCCAGCCGGTGATCCCGGGCCGGACCGAGAGCCGGCGGCGCTGTTCCTCGTCGTAGAGCTCCACCTGGTAGCGGAGCCCGGGACGCGGCCCGACGATGCTCATGTCGCCGCGAATCACGTCGAAGACCTGGGCCAGCTCGTCGAGGCTGAGCTTGCGGATGATCTTCCCGACCCGCGTGATCCGGGAGTCGTTCCGCTCGACGAGGATCCCGGCGCCCTTCTTCTCGGCCCCGACGACCATCGACCGGAACTTCGTCAGGTAGAACGGCCGTCCGCCCTGGCCGATCCGCTCCTGCCGGTAGAGGACCGGCCCGCCGTCCTCCAGCTTGATCGCGAGGGCGATCAGGATCATCACGGGCCCGGCGACGAGCAGCACCAGGGCGGAGATCGCGAGGTCGAGGATCCGCTTGCCGATCCGGGCGTAGAACGTGTCCGGCGGCGGAGGCACCGGCCCGCCGACCCGCTCCGTCGTCGTCATCGTGCCCCTCCTCCCGGTTCCCCGGCTTCCACGGCCCGCGCGAGGGAGAGCGGCGCGGTCGGAAAGACGACCATCCGTCCCCCGCCGGGGTGGCGACGCTCGAGAATCTCGACCACCCTCTCCCAGCTCCGGGCGTGGGGATACCCCTTCCAGAACGACTTGCGCACGTCGTGCTCCGACAGCGCCGGCGCGTAGACGACCAGCTCCCGGCCGGCCAGGTAGGGCCGCTCCACCGGGTCCCGGTAGAGCCGCATCCGTGGCCCGTGCAGGCTGTGCCAACCCCTTCCGAAGGGGCAGGCGGCGGTGACGATCACCGTGCCCCCCTCCCGGGCCGGAGGCGGGACGAGGGTGCGCCAGGCATTGAAGGCATTCCCCACCTGCAGGAGCTCCATGTCCTTCGGGTACGCGTTCAGCACGACGGCGTCCGCCCCCGGTCGAACGGGCGTCTCGAACACCTGCCGGGCGAGCTCGACCGCCTTCCTGTGGGCCGCCACCGGGTGCCCGTAGACGTGCCCGAGCGCCTCCCGGCGGGGTCCGGGCACGATGTTGACCACGGCCTGGAGCCCGGCCGCGAGGGCGATCTCCTCCATCTCGGCCCGGGCCCGGTTCCCGTCGACGATCCCGAGCCCCGCCCCCGCGAGTCCCGTGACCGCCGGCCGGTGGTTCATCTCGAGGGTCTCGATCCCGGCGATGCCGGGCAGGACGATCTTCCCGCCCCCCCCGAACCCGGCGTACGGATGGGGCACGACCGACCCGACGGCGAGCTTCACGTCCGCCTCGACGAACAGGCGGTTCACGTGGATCGGGATGCCGCCCCGCGAGACCCCGAGGTCCACCAGGTCCTCGTAGGGATGGTGGTTCCAGACGTCACAGGTCTCCATCACCCGGGAGCCGAGCTTCGCCAGCAGCTCGTCGCGCCGGAGCGGCAGGTGTCCACCGAGCGCGATGATCACGCGGACGTTCCCGGGGGAGATCCCGCCGGCCTCCAGCCGGTCGAGAACCGCCTCGAGGACCGGGCCGGTCCTTGCGGGCCGCGTGATGTCCTCGACCGCGATCGCCGCCGTCCGGTTTCCCCGGGCCAGTTCCTCGATCGGGGGCGCGTCCACGGGATGGGCCAACGCCTCCGCGAGGTCGGCTCCCCGTGGGCCTCCCCGGATCGCTGCTTCCTCCACGGTCCAGCCGGGAGGGAGCGGAAGCTCCAGGGTCTTCTCCAGCACCCAGGCTCCCCACGGAAGCCGGACCGTCGGCCGATCGCTCATCGCTCCCCCTCCCCGACGAGCCGGGGACCGGCGGCGGGGGTCGCCCCGTCACCCGTGACGGCGATCATCTCCTCGAGCAGGCGCAGGGCCAGGTCCCGCCGCTGGTAGTGCTCGAGGATGTACCGGCGTCCCGCCCGGCCCATCCGGGCAAGCTCCTCCGGGTCCTTCGCCGCCAGCTCCCGGATCGCCGCGGCCAGGGCGGGCGGGTTCTCCGGCGGCACGACGATCCCGCACCCGGCGTCCCGGACCAGGTCGGCCATCTCCCCCTCGGCGCCGACGATGACCGGGCGTCCCGCGGCCAGGTAATCGAAGATCTTGTTGGCCAGGACCATCCGCTGGAACGGGTGGTTCCAGGTGACCACGATCGACGCCGACCCGCCGCGGATCCGCTGGAAGGCGTCCTTCTTGGGCAGGGCCCCGTGGAACGTGACGTGGGAGAGCCCCTCCGCCCGGGCCCGTTCCTCGAGCGCGGACTTCTCGTCGCCGTCCCCGTAGAAGGAAAACCGGATCCCGGCCCCGGGCCCGATCAGCCTCGCCGCATCCAGCACCTGGCCGAGTCCGTTCCACTTCCCGTGGGCTCCGACGTACACGACCTCGAAGCCCTCGGCCGGCCCGGGAGCGGGCCCGTCCCCGGCTTCCACCATCCAGTCGTCGACCCCGTTCGGGACGAAGAGTACCTTCTCCGCCGGAACCCCCTCCTCGCGCAGCCCGTCCCCGATCCCCCGGGTGACCGCGACCACGCGGGCGGCGCGCGCGTAGAACCGCCGCGCGGCGAACCGGGCGACGCGGGTGACCGGCGAGCGCTCGCCGAGCACGCCGGCAACGACCGCCGACTGGGGCCACAGGTCCCGGACCTCGAAGAAGAACGGCACCCCCCGCAGGAACGAGAGGAACCAGCCCGGGATCCCGACGGTCAGCGGGGTCGACGACGCGTAGACCAGGTCCGGTCTCCCGGCACGCACGAGGCCGACGAGGGTGGCCGTCGCCGCGTAAGAGAGGAAGTTCAGCAGGCGCTTGCGGAACGATCCCCGGATCCCGGCGTAGGACCAGGTCCGCAGGAGCCGGATCCCGTCGATCTCCTCCCCGACCACGAGGCGACCCCGGTACTTCTCCGGCACCGTGAGGGTCTTGTGGTTGACCATCCCGGTGACGACCGTCACCCGGTGACCCGCCTCCACCCAGGTGCGGGCGAACTGGTACGGGCGCGAGCCGCCGGGCTCGTCCGGGAGGTTGAAGTACTGGACGAAGTAGAGGACGTGCATCCCCCTACCCCTCCACCCGGACGAGGTCGATGCGTTCCACCTCCACCTCGCCGCCGATCTCCATCCGCGCCCGCTCGAGGAACCGTCGGAACGGAAGGTCCCCACGGTCCGGGTCGTTGAGGGCAAGGAACGGCCGCCCGGCCTCCCCCGCCGCCCGGGTCGCCGGGAGCAGCACCTCGCGGGCGGCGGTCGCGTCGAGCGCAACCGGGTCGCGGGCGGCCAGCGTGACGCCCGGCCGCGCCGAGAGCTCCTCGCGGGTGCGCGAACCCCATCCGACCCACTCGGCGGTCACGACGTGGAGATCCGGCATCCGCACCGTCCGCATCAGGTGTCCGAGGGCCCCGCCGGTGTGCTCGAACTCCAGGACCTTCTCCTCCGGCAGCAGCCGGTGGACCAGCCGCCGCACCGCGCCGCCGCGCCGCTTCGCCCATCGCCAGAGGGCGTGCCCGGGCTTCATGCCGACGTAGTGGGTATTGAAGTACCCGGCCGGCTCCGGCCCCTGGAACCCGCAGGTCATGTCCACCACGCCCATCAGGTTCTTGATCGACGCGGTAACGCCCGCGTACCGGGAGTGGTGGTTCAGGGAGGAGACGTTGACCAGGCGAAGCGGCACGTCCGTCCGCGTGCCACCCGCGAAGACCCCGTCCCGCAGGTCGACGAGCCGCCCGCTGACCGGGCTCTCGAAGACCGGCCAGGTCATCGCGCACCGGTTCCCCGACGGGGTGACGTGGCATTCCCCGAGGTCCCAGCGGTAGCCGGACCCACCCCGCGGCACCTCGCCGGGCTCCCGGACCAGGGCTCCGCAGCAGGCATCCCCCTGCCATGGCTCCGGGTTCGGCCCGGCGTCGTGCCAGGACACCGCCCCCACGTTGCCGTGCCCCTCGGCGCGCAACGCCGCCACCAGGTCGGCCAGGTTCCACCGGCCGTTCGGCCGCTCGGTGGTCCAGCCACGGGACCGGTCCTCCCGGAAGTGATGGTTGTCCGCGACGATCACCTCGCCCCGGAACCCGCCCGGGCGCCCGAGGATCGCCCGGGCGATCGCCCCGAGGACGTCGGTGTTCGTCATCCCCTGGGCGTACCACTGGGCGTTTGCCTTGAGGATCACGACATCGTCGGGACCGAAGAGGGTCTCGATCCCACCCCAGGCGTCGAGGATTGCCGCCGCGTTGCGCTCCGGGTCGCCGGTACGGGCGAGGACGACCCGGCCCGGGTCCCGCACGGAGGGATCGAACGTCCCGCAGGGCTCGGGGCGGGACGAGGCCTCCTTCCCCCGCCGGACACACGCGGCCGCCGCCACCGTGAGGGCGCTCACGGCGAGGAAGTCGCGTCGTGGCAGGCGTGGGCTCGCCATCGGGTCAGGCCCGGGCCTCGGCCATCTTCCGCTGGACGAACGCCTCGATCTTCGCGAGGCTGTCCAGGTTCTCCGGGGTCAGGTCTTCGTTCGCGACCCGGATCCCCCAGGTCTCCTCGAGGAAGGCCACCAGCTCGAGGACCCCGGTCGAATCGATGATCCCGGTCTCGATGAACGAGGCGTCCGGGTCGATCGCGTCTCCCTCGTAGAAGAAGTTGTCCCGGATGAACTGCTCCACCTGCTGCTGGATCGTCAGGTCTCCCATGTCGTTCTCTCCTCGGACGTTCCGTTCGGCAACTCCCGCGAGGGAAATGCCGCGAGGTCGATCGGGCTTCCTCGGCGGGCCACCGCGTCCCGCCAGGCCCGCACCAGGAGCTCCGCCGTCAGGATCCCGATGAAGGCCATCGTCTCACGCTCCCCGAGCGGACGCCCGGAGAACGCCTTGCGCGCCAGGGCCGCGACCCGGCCGGGATCGAACAGTCCCGTCTCCGCGACCGCGTCCCGGTCCAGGATCTCCTCGGCGAGACGCCGGCCCGGGCCATCCAGGAAGCTGCGCACGTTGGGGGCGATGTACGGACGCTTGCGGCGCTCGCGCACCTCCGGCGGCAGCAGGTCCTCCACCGCCCGCCGGAGGATCCACTTCTCGTCCAGGCCTCGCAACTTCAGGCGAGGGTCGAGCGCCTGCCCGAACTCCACGACCCGGTGGTCGAGGAACGGGTACCGCCCTTCCACCGAGTGGCCGAGACTCATCCGGTCTCCCTGGGAGGCGAGCAGGTGACCCGCGAGGAACACCTTGAACTCGATGTACTCCGCCCGGCCCAGGGGATCCCGCCGCGACAACGCCTCCCGGAACAGGGCGAGGACGTCCGCCGGGGGATCGTAGTCGCGCGTCGCCTCGCGGAGACGCTCGCCGTAGAACGCCCGGTTGCGCATCCCGTTCCGCCAGGTCGGCCGGTGGGAGAAACCGGGATCCTCGGGGTGCTCGATCCCGTCCCGGTAGAACGCCTCGAAGAAGGCGATCGCCCGCCGGTCCGCGCCGGGGGCGAAGGGGTAGAGTTTCCGCAGGAGGGCGGGGCGCATCCGCGACGAGGGGTCACGTGCCCACCAGGCCCGGATCTTCGTCTCCTTGAAGATGTCGTACCCGCCGAACACCTCGTCGGCCCCCTCCCCGGTGAGGACGACCTTCCGCCCGTGGGAACGGACCAGGCCCGACAGGAGGTAGAGCGGCACCGGCGCCGTCCGGAGGATCGGCTTTTCCGCGAGGGCCACGACCTCCGGCAGGGCCTCCGCGATCGCCGCGTAGTCGACCTCGACGCGGTGGTGCCGGGTGCCGAGGGCCCGGACCGCCGCTTCCTGCTCGGCGCTCTCGTCGTAGTCCCGGTCGGCGAACGTGATCGAGTAGGTCTCGAGGGGCGCGTCGGTCACCCGGCGTGCCAGCGCGGTGGCCGCCGTCGAGTCGAGTCCCCCGGACAGGTAGGCCCCGACGGGCACGTCCGCCCGCAGGCGGAGCCGGACGGAATCCTCCAGCAGGTCCCGGAGCCTCCGGGCGGCCTCCCCCGGGTCGGCGAGGAGGTCGCCGGGAGGCAGGGGGTCCGGCAGATCCCAGTAGCGGCGCGACCGGATCGTCCCTTCCGGCCCGACGACCAGGAGGTGGCCGGGCGCCAGTTCCCGTACGCCCTCGAGGACGGTTCGCGGCGCGACCGTCGTCCACAGGACGAAGACCTGGTCGAACCCGAGGGGATCCGGACGGGGGTCGATCCCCGCCGCCAGGAGGGACTTCATCTCCGAGGCGAACAGGAACCTCCCCTCGTGCTCGGCCCAGAAGAGCGGCCGGATACCGAGACGGTCGCGGCCGAGCACGAGCCTCCGGGTCCGTCCGTCCCAGAGCGCGAAGGCGAAGTTGCCGTTCAGGCGCTCGACGAACCCCTCGCCCCACTCCTCCCAGGCGTGGACCAGGACCTCCGTGTCCGACCGGGTCCGGAAGCGGTGTCCCCGGGCCTCGAGGAGGGGCCGCAGCTCGAGCCAGTTGTAGATCTCGCCGTTGTAGGTCACCCAGCAGGTGCCGTCCTCGTTCGGCATCGGCTGGGCGCCGCCGGCGAGGTCGATGATCGAGAGGCGCGCGTGGGCGAAACCGACCCCCTCGCCACGCCACAGGCCGAAACCGTCGGGACCGCGGTGGCGCAGCTCCCGCGCCATCGCCGCGAGCTCCTCCCGCGACGGGGTCCTCCTCCCGGAGAGATCCCGGATGCCCGCGATCCCGCACATCGGTCAGGGTTCCTGGTTGTCGAGAAGCTGCTCGGGAGGCACCTCCCGGAGCGGCTTCGCCGGCGCGCCCATCACGATGGTCCGTGCCGGCACGTCCCGCGTGACCACGGCGCCCGCGGCGACCAGGGCGTCCGCCCCCACGGTGATCCCCGGCAGGAAGGTCGCGTTCGCCCCCACCCGGGCACCGCGCTCGAGGGTCACGCCCTTGTGGTACTTGAACCGCTCCTTCGTCCGCCCGAGGAAGTTGTCGTTGGTGAACGTCACCTCGGGCGCGATGAAGCAGCCCTCGCCGATGCTGGAAAGGGCCGTGATGTACGCCTCGGTCTCGATCTTGCACCGCGGCCCGATCGTGACCTTGTTCTCCACGGTCACGCCGCGGCCGACGATCGTCAGCTCGCCGATCTCGACGTCTTCACGCACGGTTGCCTGGTCGGCGAGCATCACCCGCGCGCCGATCCGCGCCCCCCGGTAGACGATGACGTGGGCGCCGACGAGACACCCCTCCCCGATCTCCAGGGGGGGCAGTTCCCGCAGCTTCGTCACCGCCGAGGCGGCCGCCTTCATCGGCAGCTTGCCGAGCACGGCGTGGTCGTCGATCCGTACCCCGTCCCCGATCACGGTTCCCGGGTGCACGACGACGAACGCACCGATCGTGCAGTTGCGCCCGATCCGGGCCCCGTCGGCGATCACGACGCCGGGGCCGAGGACGGTGTCCTCTCCCACCCGCGCCCCCTCGTGCACGAAGGGGGCGAGGGCTCCCTCCCGGGGTCCCTCGATCACGGTCCATCCTCCCCGGCGCCGCCCGGCGGTACGGGCCGCCCGCCCGCCGCCAGGGAAGCCTGGGCGGCCTCGAGCATCCGCACCACGGCGACGCCGTTCCATCCGTCGCTCCGGGGCCGCGTCCCCTCCCGCACGCAGGCGAGGAAGTGACGGGCCTCGTTCCTGAGGGGCTCCACCGGCGGGACCTTCGGGATCAGGATGTCCCCCGATCGCACCGCCAGGTGTTCCCCCCAGCCGACGGCATCGGGCACCCGCTCGGCCCCCTTGTCGTAGACCCGGATCTTCTCCTGGGCCTCCATGTCGTCGAAGACGACCATCTTCCGGGAGCCCACGAGGGTGATCCTCCGGATCTTGTGGGGATCGAGCCACGAGACGTGGACGTGGGCGATCCGACCGTTCCTCCACCGGAGATCGGCGAACACCACGTCCTCGATGCCGGGTTGCAGGTAGTCCGCACCGCGGGCGCTGACGTCGGCGATCTCCTCGCCCATCAGCCACGCGAGCACGGAGAAGTCGTGGGGCGCCAGCGACCAGAGAGCGTTCTCGTCCGGCCGGACGACCCCCAGGTTGAGCCGCTGGCAGTACCCGTAGAGCAGGTCCCCCAGCTCTCCCCGGTCGATCAGCCGTTTCAGGTACTCGACCGCCGCGTGGTAGAGCAGGAGGTGCCCCACCATCAGGACCAGGCCCTTCTCGTCCGCGAGGCGGGCCAGGTCCTCGGCATCGGCGCTCGAGAGAGCCAGGGGCTTCTCGACCAGCACGTGTCGCCCGCTCTCGAGGGCGGCACGTGCGAGGGCATGGTGGGTGGGCGCGGGGGTGGCGATCACGACCGCCTCGACGTCCGCCTGGGCGAGCAGCTCGTAGCCGTCCGCGTATCCCGCGACCCCCGGCAGCGTGCGCCGGTGGGTGGCCAGGACGTCGGGCCGACTGTCCGCCAGGGCGACGAGGTTCGCCTCCTCGAGGGCGGCGAAGGTGCGGACGTGGTTCCGCCCCCACGCGCCCGCCCCGATGATGCCGACGCGTGTCATGGGCCGGCTCCTTTCGCCGGGGGCCTCCCGGCGCCCCCTCGTGGGGCGCCCGGGGCGTCCGCGGCGCCCCCGGCCGCGGACGCGCTCTCCCCGTGGCTCACGCCTGGACCCGGTTCTTCTCGAGCCAGGCCAGGAGCTCCGACTTCTTGTACCGGAGGGAGGAGGTCCTCCCCGTCCCCACGCGGTAGGCCGGAAGCTGCTTGCTCTTGGTCAGCTCCCAGAGCTTCGTCCGGCCGATCTTGAGGAACTCCTGTGCCTCCCGGCTGGTGAGGATCTCGTCGTCGCGTTCCATCATCTCGGAGGCCATGGTTGCATTCTCCTTGTTGTGCCGGGCCGGTCGCCGCCGGCCCGGGTTACCTGGTATCGGGTCCGTGGTATAAGCGTCGGGAGCACCACCCCGCGTCCGGAGGTCCCGACCCGGTGAACCACGCCGCCGCTCGCCGCCTGCTCGCGCTCCTGCGCGCCGAGACGTTCGACCCGCCGGCCGACGAGAGCGGCTGGAGGGCGCTCGTTCGTCTCGCCGACCGGTGCGGTGTCACGGGCATCGTGGCCCACGGGCTCCCGGTCGCTGCCGGGGCGCCCGTCCGGGTGCGGAACCTGCTCGCGGAGCATGCCCGCCGGGAAGGGCTGCACCATGGATGGCACCTCCTCGAGGCCGAGCGCCTGGTCACCGCGCTGGCCCGGGAGGGCATCCCCGTCGCACTGCTCAAGGGCCTCGGGCTGGCCAGGAACTGGTGGCCGAACCCCCTGGCCCGGGGTTTCCGCGATCTCGACCTGCTGGTGCCGCCGGGCGACGTGGACCGCGCCCTCGGCATCCTCGCCGGGCTCGGCTACCACCCGGAGGCGGCGGGGCCGCTCCGGGAGGTCTACCGCGCCCACCATTTCCACCTGGTCCTCCGGGGAGACGACCGGCCCAGGGTGGAGCTCCACTGGGCCCTGGCCCGGCCCGCCGATCCGTACCGGCTGGACGCCGCCACGATGCTGGCCGATCTCCGGCCCCTCGCCGGCCGGGAGACGATCCCCGTCCCCGGGCCCCGGGCCCAGCTCCTTCACGCCGCGGTGAGCGAGTTTCGCTGCGGGTTCACCGAGTTGCGCCGCCTGCTCGACGCCCGCTACCTGCTCGCCAACCTCGAACCGCGCGACCTCCGCGATCTCGCCGAGCGGGCGCGGGACCTCGGCCTCGGCCCTGCCCTGGGCCTGCTGCTGCTCCTCGCGCACCGGCTCCTCGGTGCCCCCGCGCCTCCCCCGGACCTGCCGGGCACGCTGCCCCCCGGCACCAGGAGGGCCCTCGAGGCGATCGGCATCGACGGTTTCCCGCTGCACCTCGGGCGCGCGGACCGGCAGGCGGTCCGGCACCTGGTGCGCTGGCACCTGTCGGTCGATCGAAGGCGAACCGCCCTCGACTACCTGTTCCATCCGCCCTTCGAGCGGGAGAAGGCCCGGGCGCTCCGGATTCCCGCCTGGCAGCGCGCGTACGCGCTCCTCCTGCGGGCGGCGATCCTGGTGGGAACGGCCGCCTGGCAGGCATGGCGCAGCGCGATGGGCCCGGATCGTCATCTCACTTGCCTCGCGTCACCCAGCTCTGGACCTCGGGGGGCAGGTACGGCTGGTACTCCGGCACGAGCTCCTTGAGGGTCCTGCGGATCCCCACGTCGTCCATGTCGACCGCCTGCCGGATCAGGGCCGCGACCTTCTCGTCCAGGTCGGCGGGCGGATCGGCGAGCGGTGTCACCTTGTGGATCTTCGGGTGGCTGGTCCGCTCCTTCCGCTCGGACACGCCGAACAGCTCCTCGCTGAGCTTTTCCCCGGGGCGCAGGCCGACGTAGACGATCGGGATGTCCTTGTCGGGCTCGTACCCCGAGAGCCGGATCACCCGTCGCGCCAGGTCGGCGATCTTGACCGGCTCGCCCATGTCGAGGACGAAGATCTCTCCCCCCTCGGCCAGCGCCCCGGCCTGGATCACGAGGGCCACCGCCTCCGGGATCGTCATGAAGTAGCGCCGGATCTCCTCGTGGGTGACCGTCACCGGCCCGCCCCGCTCGATCTGTTTCTGGAACAGCGGGATCACCGAACCCCGGCTGCCGAGCACGTTCCCGAACCGGACCGCGGCGACCACGGTGTTCCGGTACCTCCCCGACTGGACGTAGTACTCGGCGACCCGCTTGCAGCAACCCATCACGCTGGTCGGGTTGACCGCCTTGTCGGTGGAGATGCAGACGACCTTCTCCACCCCGAACGAGTCGCAGACCTCGAGGACGTTCCGCGTTCCGAGGATGTTGTTCAGGACCGCCTCGTCCGGGTTCAGCTCCATCAGCGGGACGTGCTTGTCCGCGCCGGCATGGAAGACGATCTCCGGCTGGAGCCGCTCGAAGACCCCCTCCAGCTTGCGCTTGTTGATCACGTCGCCGATCACCTCGACGAGCTTCGTCTCGCCGCGGCGGGGGTTCAGCTCCTGGTAGATGGCGAAGATGCTGTTCTCGCCCCGGCCGAAGAGGTGGATCTCCGTCGGCTGGAAGCGCAGGAGCTGCCGACAGAGCTCGGAACCGATCGACCCGCCGGCGCCCGTGACCAGGACCCGCTTGCCCCGGATGTAGGAGCTGACCCCCTCGGTGCCGAGGTCGATGCGCGGACGGCCGAGCAGGTCCTCGATGCGAAGCTCCCGCAGGTCGGACAGCCGGGGCGGTCCGTTCACCAGGCTTGCCAGGTCGGGCAGGATCTTGATCTTGATGTCCAGTCCCCGGCAGATGTCGACGATCGGCCGGATCTCCTCGGCGGTCGCGGAGGGGATCGCGATCAGGATCTCGTCCACCTCGTGGCGGGCGACGATCCGGGGGATGTCGTGACGGTTGCCCCGGACCTTGACCCCGTGGATCCGCAGCCCCTTCTTCGCCGGGTCGTCGTCGATGAAGCCGACCGGCAGGTAGCCGAGGCGATCGTTCCGCGTCATCTCGCGGACCAGGCTCTCCCCGGCATCGCCCGCGCCGACCACCAGGACCCGGCGCTCGTTCCCCCGCCGCGGGAACGCGAACAGGGCCCGGAGGAAGGGGAAGGGCACGCCGCCGCCACCGGCGATCCGCTCCCGCAGCAGCCGTGGCGCGAGCCGGGCCAGGCCGCAGAGCACCAGCGTCAGCAGCGCATCGAGCACGACCACGCTGGCCGGCACCCGGACGTCGACGACGTACCAGGTGACGACCAGGACCGCCGACGCGGTCACGACCGAGCGCAGGAGCCGCAGCAGGTCGTCGATCGACGTGTACCGCCAGAGCGTGCCGTAGTTGCCGAACGCGGCGAAGACGAGGGCCTTGAGGAGGACCACCGCCGGGAGCCACCTGAGCTGGTCGAACTGCGCCGGCGGCATCTCGGTCCCGAAGCGCAGCAGGAACGAGCCGCCCAGGGCCAGGCCGAAGGCGACGGCATCGGACAACACCTTCACCAGGACGACCCAGGTGCTCTCGAGGCGCCGCCGCATCAGCCGTTCCCTCCCGCGATCCTTCCGACCCCGGCATCGCCCGATCCCCCGCGGTGGGCGGAGCAGGCGACCAGGGCGCCGGCGGCGCACCTCAGGGGATCGTGCCGCACCTTGCGCTCCACCCGGAGCATCTGCCGCCGCAGGACGAGGGGTACCAGGCCGTCCAGCTCCGGGTCCGCCGGGTCGACCCGCTCCGCGCCCTCCTCGCGGTACCGCTCGAGCACGTCGCCCGGGATCTCGTCGACGGGAACCAGCGCGGCATCGAGGCATGGACCCGCATGATCGAGGACGGCCCGCACGTGGTCCGCCGCGCTGAACCCGTTGGTCTCTCCCCGTTCCGTCATCGCGTTGACGTACAGCAGTCGGCACGCTCGCGTCTGCTGGAGCGCCTCCCGGATCTCCGGCACGAGGACGTTCGGGATGATGCTGGTGAAGAGGCTCCCCGGCCCCAGGACGACCAGGTCCGCCCGCCGGATGGCCTCGACGACTTCCGGCGTCGCCGGCGGGTCCTCCGGGTGCAGCCGCAAGCGCCGGACCGCCTTCCCCGCCCGGGCGAGAGCGGTCTCCCCGAGAACCTCGGAGCCGTCGGCGAGGGTGGCGGCGATCCGCGCCGGCGCCGGCGTGGCGGGATAGACCCGGCCCTGGATGTTCAGCACCTCGGACGCCAGCCGCACGGCCGCGAGGAAGGAGCCGCCCTCCTCCTGGGCGAGGGCCGCCAGGATCAGGTTGCCGACGTTGTGGCCCTCGAGGACCCCGCCCGACCTGTAGCGAGCCTGGAACAGGCGCGCCATCAGTGGCTCGTTGTGACTCAGCGCCACGAGGCAGTTCCGGATGTCGCCCGGGGGCAGGACGCCGAGCTCCTGGCGCAGGCGACCGGAGCTGCCCCCCTCGTCCGTGACCGTCACCACCGCCACCAGCCGGTCCGGGTCGTCCGCCCCCTCGGGGAACAGCAGCGCCTTGAACCCCCGCAGCACCTGCGGGAGCCCGGTGCCGCCGCCCAGGGCGACGACCCGCAGCGGGTACCGGATGGTGGCGATCTCAGTCACGGTCGTAGTAGCTCCCGCCGTACTCGTCGTAGCGGTAGTAGTACCGGTCGACGATGGTGTAGCGGACGTCGTTCAGGACGACGCCGATGATCTTCCCGGTGGTCACCTGGGCCAGTGCCTTGCGCACGATCTGGCGCGACGTCAGCCCGGCCCGGATCACGAAGACCATCCCGTCCGCGTACGAGTTCAGGATGTTCGCGTCGACGAATCGCATCAGGGGCGGCGCATCGAGGATGATCGTGTCGAACCGGTCCCGGAGGGTGCGCAGCAACCGCCGGAAGCGCTCCGACTTGATCACCTCGGCCGGCTTCTCGGGCGGGCGCCCGGCCGGCAACAGCCGCAGGCGGCTCTGGTTGAGATCCACGATCGCCGCGTCCAGGTCCGCCCGGTCCTCGAAGACATCCATCCATCCGAGCCGGGGCTTGCTCAGCAGGAAGTGATGCACCCGCGGCCGGTGCAGGTCGACGTCCATCAGGAGCACCCGCCGGTCCCGGTCCTCGGCCATTACCAGCGCCAGGTTCATCGAGGTGAGGGTCTTCCCCTCCGCCTCCCGGCTGGACGTCATCACGATCATCCGGTAGGGGTGATCGTCCCGCGCCCCGAGGTGGTCGATGTGGGTCATCATCCGGCGATACCGCTCGGTCATCGGCGAGCGGGGATCGACCACCGGCAGCAGGAGCGGGTTCGGAGCCAGGTCCCGCGGCACCCGCCGGGGCGGCCCCTCCTGGCCGCGCCGGGAACGGGGGCGCGGCGTCGGGGTCTCGATGTCGGGACGTCGCCGCATCAGCCCGCCTTCCTCTCGCGCCCGCCGGCCCTCCGGGGACGCTTCTGCTCGGCCGCCCGCGTCAGGTCGGGAATCACCGCCAGGATCGGCAGGTCGATCGACGCGGCGAGCTGTTCCTCGGTCTTGAACGACTGGTCGAACATCTCGAGCAGGAGCACGAGCCCGATCCCGAGTCCTGCACCCACCGCGAGCCCCATGAACAGGAACAGCTTCAGGTCCGGCCAGAACGGCTGCTTCGGCGGCCGCGCGTAGTTGAGGATCTCGAATCGCTCGCCCTGCTTGAACTCCTCGACCTGGGCCCCCTCGACCGCGTCCCGCTCCTTGCGCCGGGCATCGGCCAGGTCCTCGGCGAGACGCGTCTCGATCTGGAGCATCTTGTCCAGCTGGATCTGGTTGTCCGGCGTCCGCTCGAGACGGGCCCGGATCTCCAGGTTCTCCTCCACGAGCTGGCGGCGACGGGCCTTGCGAACGGCGATCTCCCGCTGGAGACGTTCCTTCTCCTGCTCGAGCTGGGCCATCCGGATATCGATGACCCTGGTCTCCGCGTCCTTCCCGTCGCTCGTGGCCGCCTCCAGCCCCAGGTCCCGCTCCAGCTCCGCGATCCTCGCCCGGAGGGCCCGCACCCGCGGGTGGGCGTCCTTGAGCCCCTGGCGGCGCAGCGCCTGCAGGTCGCGCCGGGCCTGGGCCAGCTCGGCGATCCGCGGGTCGACCGCCTGCACCTGGGCCTCGGTGGGCGGAACCTGCATTTCGAGCTCGACCTCGCGGATCCGTCCCTCGAGGTCCCGGATCTCGTCGTCGATCCGCTGGATCTCGTGCCGGTTCGCCTGGAGCTGGTCCTCGTTCGTCTTCTGGTAGGACGTCAGCTCGAACTTGTGCTCCGAACGGAACTTCTCGATCCGGCTGCGGATGTCGTGGAGCCGCCGCTCGATCTGCTCCCGGTTCGCCCGCAGCTTGGCCAGCGTCTCCTCCGCCATGGCACGCCGGATCTCCTCGTTGCGCCGGATGTAGATGTCCGCGAGCTCGTTCGCGATCGAGGCCGCGATCCGCGGATCGTTCCAGGTGACCTTCAGGTCGAAGTAGTTCTTCTTCGGGTTCGGATTGAGGTCGATCGACTGCTCCAGGATCTTCGCCAGCTCCGAGAGATCCTGCGGCCCGCCGGGCATGCCGACGAGGTGCAGGCGGTCGTCCAGCTCCTGGACGTACTTCTCCGACGTGATCTCCGCCGTGATCGTCGTCACGAGCTCGGCCGAGGAGATCTCGACGATCGGCTTCAGGAGGGCCTTCGAGATCGTCTGCGGCCGGATCTTCACCCTCGTCTCGGCCTGGTAGAGCTTCGGGAAGTGGAAGTAGAGGGCGATCGAGAACAGGATGCCGACCAGCGACGGCACGATGATCCACCACTTTCGCCGGACGACGATGTCCAGGTACTCCTTGAGGACCGGGTTCTGGGGCGTCACCGCCATCGCTGGGTCACCTGCGCGGAGCGGTCGGGGCCCACCGGACCCCGAGGCTCCAGGTCGTCGCGTCCGCCGCCAGCGCGGCGCCGGACGCGGACTGGTTGATCGTCTCGCCGGCGAGGACGAGGGCGAACCGGGGCGCCAGGGCAGCCCGCCACTCCGCCCGGTACGACCGGGTGATCGTGCGCTCGTAGGCCGGGTCCATCGGGTCGCGCTCCGCGTACCGGGCAACCAGCTCCACCTGGGACCAGCGGCCCACGGGCATGCGCCAGCCGAGGAAGCCGAACGTGGACCGGGCGGCCCCCGAGGTTCCTCCGCTGCCCGCCACGTCCACGCCGGCGCCCGCGGTGATCGTGCCGGAACGTCGACCGAGCGGCCCGCGCAGCCCGATCGTCGCGACGCCCCACGTGGGCGAGTCTTCCGCCCCGCTCTCCCCCGGGTCGCGAACGTCGGTCCAGGCGGCGCCCGCCTCGAGCGTCCATTGCAGCCGCTCGGCGTGGCCCAGCACGAACCCGACGAGCAACCGGTGGACGTCCCACTCGCCGCGGAATCCCTCGTCGATCCTGCTGCCCCGCCAGCGGGCCCGGAAGGCCGTGCGACGCCCGAGGTCGGACTCGAAGCCGAGGGAGAGCCCCGTGTCGGTGCTGTCGGCGAGACGCACCGGGATCCCGCCGGGCCCGGGCGCCGCCGGGGCGTCGTAGGACGTGTCGCGCCAGGTGGCGCCGGTCGTCAGCCGGGTCCGCGCCCCGAGATCGAATCGTCCCTCGAGGCGGCCCGAGAGCGTGTCCACCCGTGTCCGCGGCAGGGCGACCAGGTCCTCCGTCACCTCGTCGTACCGCACGCGCGCCCGCTCCCGCCGGTCCCAGGCCGCGCCCAGGGTCCAGGTCGAGCGCCGGGACGCGGCGTGTCGCCAGCCCAGCCGGACCGTGTGGGTCGTGTTGTCCAGTGCGCCGTAGTCGCCGTAGGTCTCGCGACCGGGCTGCCAGGAGAGTTCCAGCGTCGTCCGCGGGGTCTCCCGGCGCAGGGGCAGGAGCAGGCTGGTCGTGACGACGGTGTCCGACTCGCCGTCGGTCCCGGCGACGCGGACGTTGTCCGTCCACTCGCCCGTGACGGTCAGCACGGGATCGATCGTCCAGCCGCCCGCCGCGGCGAGACCGACGGCCGCGGCAAGAACGAGGCCGCACGTGGCGAGGATCGTCCTCGTCCCCGGCATGGCCGTTCTTCCGCTCATCGGAGCGCCACCACGACGTCGCCCGCACGCAACGGGATGTCCTCGGCCGGGGCCTTCCCCTTGAGGATCTTCTCGACGTCCACCTCGATGCGTTCCTTCTTGCCGGGCTCGGTGTTCCGCAGGACCACGATGTCCCCCCGCGCGAACTCCGTGAACCCGCCCGCCATCGCGAGGGCCTGCAGGAGCGTCAGCGGCGCCACCGACTCGATCATCATCTGGTGCTGGACCTCGCCGAGGACGAACACCCGGTAGGAGTGGATCTCCTCGATCGAGACGGTCACCTCCGGGTTCTCCTGGTAGGCCTCCACCTTCCTGGCGATCGCCGCGGCCAGCTCGGCCGGCGTGCGCCCGGCGGCCAGCACCTCGCCGACGAGGGGCAGGGAGATCCTGCCGTCCGGCCGAACCAGGCAGACTTCCTTGCCTTCCGGGAAGATCTCGCCCCCGTAGACGAAGACGCCCAGCCGGTCCCCTACCCCGATCCGGAACTCGGCCGCGGGAGCCTCGCCGCCCGGGCCGTGCCCGTCCGAGGCAAGGGCCGGCCCCCCGGGAAGCGCGAGAGCAAGAAGGACAAGGACGAGGACGACCGCCCTCGCGGCGCCGGCGCACCGGTCCAGGAAAAAGATGCGGCTCCCCGCGGGAACGCGTGCGGTCATTGCCCTTCCCTCCAGGACCCGTTGCAGTCCGCTCGAGCGGGCTGCAGCAGGCCACGTCCCCCCTTCCCCGGACCCTCTCCCGGGCGCCCCCGGGACCGGGCCCCTCACGGATGATGGCTACGGCGACGCTGGAGGAAAGTCAAGTTCCATCCTGCGCCGTACCGTGCCGAACTTGTTTCCCGGTGTTCGATTCGTTGCCACCGGTCGGGCGCGGGACTGGCTGCATCCTGGACGCCGCCCGGTCCCGGGAACCACCCGTCTCACCCTTGGAAAAGGATACTGGCAAACCCCATGCCCGGCAGGACCTTCCCGAAAGCCCCCGAACGGCGCGGGCTCCGCGAGGGCTTCCCCGGGGCCGGGGAATCGGGCGGCCGGGATGGCTCGGGATCCCCGGGTGTTCGAGATCCGACATCCCCCGCGAGGAGTTGCCCTGGTCCTGTACACCCCGGGGCCCCGTGATCTTTTTGGGCGGGGCTCGCCGGCAGGGCAAGACCGGAACCGGCACCCCGTAAGGGCCTGTATCGAGGAAGGTTGCAGACAAGTACGAACATCTCCTTGCCGGCGCGGTGACGTCGGCGTAGCCATTTCGGGGAACAGGGCCGGGACCAGGATCGGGGCCAGGGGTGGCCGATCCGGGATATCCTGAACCCCCGTGGCGCCGGGCGAACCGGCGTCCGAACCCATCCCGGAGGTGGTCCCGTGAAGCGCTGTCCCCAGGCCCGGGTGGACCTCAGGATCGTGGACCTCCAGAACGAGATGCTCGTCTACGACGAGCAGGCTCGCCAGGTTCACATCCTGAACGCCACGGCCCGCTGGATCTGGCTCCTCTGTGATGGCACCCATGCCCCGGAGGAGATCGTCGAGGAGGTGGCCCGGATGTACCCCGGCACCCCCCGTGGTACGGTTCGGCGGGACGTGGAGGAAACCCTGGAGACCCTGGGGGCGAAGCACCTCCTGGTCTGGACGGAGGAAGAGGTACCCGACGCCGCGGATTGACCGTACATTTGCCGGCGAACGCGGTGCGTGGAGCCGCCCCAAGGGAGGCGGGAAGAAGGGATGGGATCCATGATCGATCCGCAGAACGTCTCAGCGTCGGCCTCGGGCCAGCAGGAAGAGCAGACCTGGGTGAAGCCCTCGGTCAAGACGTATTCCCCCGAGGAGCTCCTCGACCTGCTCGGTCCCGCCCAGGGCTACAACGGGACCGTCAACCCCGGCAAGGGGGGCTGGTTCCCCGGGCGGGGCCACAGGCTTTTCCCCGGGCTTCGCTGACGCCGCAGTCTCGTCCGAAAGCGCCTGTGTTCCTTGACCGGACGGGGAGGAGCGGGTATCCTCCCGCCCGGTTTCGCTCGAGGCGCGCCCGTAGCTCAATTGGATAGAGCACTTGACTACGGATCAAGAGGTTCGGGGTTCGAGTCCCTGCGGGCGCGCCACTTTCCCCCATGAATCGCCCCCCTGACCGTGATCGCGTCCACATGATGGCCGCCCTCGAGGAGGCCCGCCGGGCCGCGGCCGCCGGAGAGGTGCCGGTCGGGGCGGTTCTCGTCCGCGACGGCGACGTCCTCGCCCGGGGGCACAACAGGAACCTCCTCGACCTCGACCCGACCGCTCACGCGGAGATCGTCGTCCTCCGGGCCGCCGCCGGGCTGCTCGGGGAGAGACGGCTGCCCGGGACGACCCTCTACGTCACCCTGGAACCCTGCCTGATGTGCCTCGGGGCGATGGTCCACGCCCGGGTCGCGGAGGTCGTCTTTGCCGCCGAGGACCCGCAAGTCGGGGCCACCCGGCTCCTCGCCGGGATCCCCGTGGGCCGGCCCGGGCTGAACCACCGCCTGGGGATCCGCCGGGGGCCCCTGGCCGAGGAGAGCGCGGCGCTCCTGCGGGACTTCTTCCGGGCCCGCCGCTAGGCCGTCCCCCGCCGGGAACGCCGCGGCGGCGGGGGGCTGGCATCCGCGGGGCCGTGCTGCATAATGTTCCCCGGACAAAGCGGAGAGATGACCGAGTGGCTGAAGGTGCACGCTTGGAAAGCGTGTGTGCGGGAAACCGCACCGTGGGTTCGAATCCCACTCTCTCCGCCACCCTTTTTGTGGGGCTCGCCCCTGTGCGACCCGGCCCCGTGAACCCCGTCAGGCCCGGAAGGGAGCAGCGGTAAGCGGACCGCCGGGTGTGCCGCAGGTCCGCGAGCCCCTCCCATTTTCGGCCCCCGGAGGTGTCCCACGCGCCGGACGCTCGCCACCGCCTACCGCCCCCAGCGCTTCTCCGAAGTGCTCGGGCAGCGTGCGCCGATCCGGGCCCTCGGTGCTGCCGCGGAACGGGGCGAGGTGGCGGCGGCCTACATCTTCTCCGGCACCCGCGGGATCGGGAAGACGACGATCGCCCGGATCTTCGCCAAGGCCCTGAACTGCGAGCGGGGGCCGGCCGCCGACTGCTGCGGGGAGTGCACTCCGTGCCGCGAGATCGCCGAGGGGCGGTCCCTCGACGTCGTCGAGCTCGACGCGGCGACCCATACCGGGATCGACGACATCCGTGAGCTGCGGGAAGCCGCCCAGTACCCCCCCGGCCGGGACCGTTACCGGGTCTTCATCCTCGACGAGGCTCACCAGCTCTCCCAGGCCGCCTGGAACGGGCTGCTCAAGATCCTCGAGGAGCCTCCCTCCTGGTGCGTCTTCCTTTTCTGCACGACCGAACCCCACAGGATCCCGGCGACCATCGAGTCCCGCGCCCTCCACTTCGCGTTCCGCAGCCCGCCTCCGAGCGCCCTCGCCGCCCACCTGCGGGACGTGGCGGCGAAGGAGGGGATCGAGATCGACGAGGGCGCCATCGAACTGCTCGTCCGGGCGGCCAACGGGTCGGTCCGGGACGGGCTCTCCGCCCTCGACCAGGTCCGCGCCGTCGCCGAGGGACCGATCGATGCCGACCTGGTGCGGGAGGCGCTCGGCCTGGTCCCCGGCGAGGCGGTGGACCGCTGGCTCCGGGCGGCGCTCGGCGGGGACGCGGCGGCGGCGCTCCGGGTCATCGCCGACCTGGACGAGGAAGGCCAGGACCTCCGCGCCTTCACCGCCGAGGCGCTCGCCGCCGTCCACCGGGTCGGCCTCGTGCGGGCCCTGGGGAAGGACGCGGTTCCGGACGGCCCGGACCTGGTCGACCTGGCCGGGAAGCTCGCCCCGGAACAGGTCGCCTTTGCGGGCAAGGTCCTGGACGAGACGGAGGGTCGACTCCGGGCGGGGGGACCCCAGCGGATCCTCCTCGACCTGGCGACGCTGCGGATCGCCCGGGTCGCGGACCTCGCCCCCCTCGCCGACCTCGCCGGGCGGGCGCTGGCCGGGGGCGGGGGGGCTCCGGGGCCGTCACCCCCGGCCCCGCCGGTCGGTTCCCGGGAGGACCACCGGTCCCGGCCGGGAGGCGGCTCTCGCCCGGGACCGTCCGCGGCTCCGCCTCCGGCACCGGCACCCTCCCCCGTCGCCCAGCCCACCGGGGACGGCCTGCTCGCCCGTCTTCTCGAGGAGGTCGCCGGGGTCCGGGCGCCGGTGGCCGCCTACCTCCGGCACGCCACGGGGGCCCGGGTCCGGGACGACGGGATCCTGGAGATCGTTCTGCCCGCCCGGGCCGTCGTCTGGGAGAGCCGGCTGCGGGAACCCGCGGCGGCGGCGGCCCTCCGGACGGCGGCGGAACGTGCCCTCGGCCGCTCCCCGGCGGGAGTCGAGATCCGGCGCTCGGACGAGGCCGACGCCCGGGAAGCCTCCTCGCCGCGGGACCCCGCCCGGCGGAAGAGCCGCCGCCAGGTCCTCGAGCAGGTCCGACAGGATCCCGTGGTCCGCGAGATCTTCGATCGCTTCGACGCCGTCCTTCTCGACGGCCACGAGCTCTCCCCGGGCGACGATGCCCGCTGACCGGGGGAGCGTGCAGGAGACCGACCGATGGCGAAGATGAGCGCCGGCAAGATGGCCAAGATGCTCCGCCGGGCCCAGGAGGCCCAGGAGAAGGTCCAGGCCGAGATCGCGGCGATGGAGGTCGAGGGGTCGGCAGGCGGCGGGGCGGTCACCGCCCGCGTCGACGGGAACAAGACCCTGCTCTCCCTCGAGATCGCCCCGGAGGTCATGGAGGACGGCGATGCCGCGATGCTCGCCGACCTGGTCGTCGCCGCCGTGGGCCAGGCCCAGCGCAAGGCCGAGGAGGAGGCCGCGAAGAAGATGGAGGCCCTCACCCGGATGCTGGGGCTGCCCCCCGGCCTCGGCTTCTGAGGCCGGGGAGGTTCCCGTGGGGAACCTGCCCGGTCCCCTCGAACGGCTCGTCGAGGAGCTGCGCCGCCTCCCCGGGATCGGGCCCCGAACGGCCCGTCGGCTCGCGTTCCACCTGGCCAGGCGCCCGGCCGAGGAGGTGCGGGCCCTCGCCACGGCGATCGCCGAGCTGCCCCGGGCCCTGGGCTCCTGCCGGGAGTGCGGGAACCTGGCGGACGGGGATCTCTGCCCG
>Ga0256914_1000435_pt1 | contig 41370 bp, 43 predicted proteins | sample HulkmetaG_FD_191571 | JGI IMG/M metagenome (GOLD analysis project Ga0256914, IMG submission 191571) | Hydrothermal chimney microbial communities from Main Endeavour vent field at the Juan de Fuca Ridge, Pacific Ocean - Hulk | ecosystem: Environmental > Aquatic > Marine > Hydrothermal vents ... | reverse complement strand
TGGCCAACAACACTATAGCCCCCACTATCGAGTCGAATTCACCTATTACCTTGGAAAAGGGCTCCTGCATATCTATAACTAGGAGGAAAGTGTCTTCAGGATCTAGTCTCCCGGGTAGATCGCCTCTAAGCATAAGAAATTCGGTACCCCCTCCTCTATTAAGGTGTGGCACTCGCCCATGGGGAGGAAGCCCCCATCCCTGATGAGGGAGAGGAGCTCGTCCCTAGTGATGAACCTTGCGTAAGAGTAGATGGATCCCGACTTCCCTCTCTTGGAGTACTGCCTCCCTAATGGGGAGTCTAAGGGGATCACGCATACGTAAAGCCTGCCCCTCCTCTTGAGGACCCTAGCGATCTCCTTGAGGACCCTGCCCCTCTCCTCCAGAAAGCATAAAGTGACTACCAAGGTAACGCAGGAGAACGAGGCATCCCTAAAGGGGAGCGATTCTGCCTTACCCTGCACGACTTCCACTCCCCTCCTCTTTGCCAGTATCAAGGGGGAGTATGCAGCATCCAGTCCTACCTCTATTTGGAGGGGTCCCGCGAACCTCCCCGTCCCAACGCCTATTTCCAAGCAAGGACCATCCTTCCTGAGCAGGCTTTCCAAACAGGAGAGTTCAGCTAGGTAGATGTCCCTATTCTCCTCATACCACTCATCGTATTGTTCAGCTATCTTCTCGAAAGCCCTCCAGCTCATGGGGCCTCAAGCACCTCAGTATTGCTCTAACTTCCTTCCTTCCAGATAGCCTATATATCCTGACCCTCCCTAATCTCACCTCTTCGAGTATTCCTACCGACTTCAGGGCCTCTAGGTTCCTTTCAGCTGAGCTATACGATACATCGAGTGTCCTTGCCACCTTGCTTATGTTCATGCCTCCTGAAGATGACAGGAGCCTGAGTATTTTCACCCTGATCTTATTCGAGAAGGCCTCAACTAAGAGATCATCCCAGTTCAAGCGATCACCTTACGGAATTATTTCCGTGGTGTTATCGTAGGGGGGATAATATATCTCATCCAGCTTCACCACACCTTCATCTAGGAGGGACCTGATTTCACTCACCCTTGACAAGACTTCATCTATCGTAGCCTTAGTAACCGAGCACACATCCCTGAAACCCTCCTCTCCCCAATATCTCTCCATGTAGGTGTAGAGGCATCTCCCCCCGCAATACTTGAAGTGACTGCAACTCGTACACGGTTCCCCTACCGTCACCTTCCTCAGGATACCACTCCTCACGTCCCCCACAACGGCCCATTTGGAATCCACTGCGATGGGACAGGCCACTATCCTCCCGTCAGGAAGTAAAGTAAAAGTTTCCGAGCCTGCGCCGCAGGGAGGACTCCTCCACTCATCGAACAGGGCCACCTTAGCTATACCTAGGAAGGGAACTATTCCCAACACCTTACCTAATCTCATTCTCTCCATCCATAGAGAGACCAGCCTCCTTATCCCGGGTAGATAGGAGCTCTCAGCCCATTCCCTGAAGTTCCAAGGCTCGGCCCAGATAACATTCAACTGCCAATGTACATGATCGAACAGCCCCAGCCCTAGCAAATGGACCACCTCCTCGAATATGTCGCTGCGATTCCATACAGCCATTCTAGCGATCAGATCACCGCTATATCCCAGCTTCCTCAGGCGTCGGGCAGTTTTCAAGACTGTATCGTAATTGCCCTCACCCCTATAGTAATCGTTAACCTCCCTCCTACCATCTATGGAGAGGAGTATGGCATCGAACTTCAACCAATAGTCCTCCGGAAGGTTATCAAAGAGAGTTCCATTGGTTTGAATTATATAGTGCCTTCCAGGGCCTAAGGCGTCCATGACGTCCTCGATCAGTTTGGGGTTCAATAAGGGTTCTCCCCCGTAGAAAGCAACATCTGCGTCCAAGCTTCTGATCAGAGAGATCAGGTCCTCCAACTCATATTGTTCCTGTGGTGGTACTATGTGAGGAGGGAAGCTCCCCCCGCAGTAGGAGCACCTTAGGTTACAGAGGCCAGTTGTGGTCACTATTAGGAGGGTCATAATCGAACGTCCAAGTCCCTTCCACATAACTATAAGGCTTTGCTTGCCTTTCCGATGAGAAGGAGGCTGAATGAGAGGTGAAATGATGTCCAGCTGATTTCCTAAAACAATTTCGTTTAATACCTATCCTAACTTATTATAAATCGTATTTACCGCTCTAATGACCTCTTATTTTATCAAATTTACGAGATTAAACGAAAATTTTAAATACAACCTCTGAGTTAATAATCACGGAGGAGGGATGGGGGGGTGAGAGGATGATCCCGGGGAGGAGGATCGGGCCTTAGATCCCCTCTCGGGGTGATCTTACCCTTCCACTCCTCCTCTCTACGGGTGCCTTTTTTGTAATATGGCCGAATGGAAGATTTATCAATTTCTTGTCCGGCCCTTAGTAGGTGATTTCATGCTGAAGGTCTCCAAATGTAACAAGCTCCCTATGGACAGGCAACCCATTGAGATTGTTGAGAGAAAGGGTAAGGGTCATCCAGATACTATTACCGATGGTATAATGGAACGGGTCGCTCTAGAGCTCAATAGGGAGTACCTCAGGAAGTTCGGTGGGATTCTTCACTACAACGCGGACAAGTCCCTGTTAGCTGCCGGCGTTACGGAACCTCAGTTTGGTGGGGGCAAGGTGATTGAACCCATGTTGATCGTCTTCGGCGATAGGGCCACCGTCTCCTACGCTGGGGAGTCCATAGACTTGGATAGAGTCGTTGTCGACGCAGCTAAGAGCTGGATAAAGGAGAATCTCAGGTTTGTCGATCCTGATGAGCATGTTCGCTATCAGATAGAGCTAAAGCAGGGAAGCGCTGAGCTGACCGACATCTTCAGGAGGGGCTCTAAGATAATGGGTGCCAACGATACCTCGGCGGCAGTGGGCTACGCTCCGCTTTCTAGAACTGAGAGAGTGGTTTTGGAGCTTGAGAAGTATCTGAACTCCCCCGAGTTCAAGAAGGAATTTGAGGAGACCGGTGAGGACATAAAGGTCATGGGAAGTCGACATAACAATCACTTAGACCTGACCATAGCACTAGCTTTCGTGGACAGATTTGTCTCTAACGAGTCTGAATACTTCCGGAGTAAACAGGAAGTTCTAGAAAGGGTCAACTCCTTCTTAAGGGAGAACTTCGCTGATGATTTCGATGGAATTGATGTCCACATTAATACGCTGGATGTTGAGGGTAGAGGGGTTCATGGAGTATATCTCACTGTCTTAGGTACATCAGCTGAGGGAGGAGATTCTGGACAGGTCGGAAGGGGGAATGGAGTCAATGGAGTTATTCCCCTCATGAGACCTAGGAGTTCAGAGGCAGCCGCTGGGAAGAACCCCGTCAGCCATGTCGGTAAGATATACAACGCTTACACCCATGAAATAGCTAGGAAGATAGTAGAAGAGGTGGAGGAAGTCCAAGAAGTCTATGTCTGGCTCCTCAGCAGGATAGGAAAGCCGATAAATGAACCTGCGCTCGCGGCTGCGGAGGTCTATACGGAGGCGAACTTCGAGGACATAAAGGGACAAATAGAAGAGATCATAGCGTCGGAACTCGATAACATAGGAGAATTCGTCAATAGGCTCATAGATGGAATGGTCCCAGTTTATTGACCACCCAACGCCAAGTAAGTGAGATACAGAGACCTCACCCTGTCCTCCACAATCTCCCTAACCTTTTCCCTCAAATACTTGGTGTACCTCCTCCAATCAGTTCCCCCTCTCTCCTCCATCTTACCTACAGATCTCTTGATCTCCACCAAGGCATCCTTCAGGGATCGCTTTATCCCCCACATCCTCTTAGCCACTTCCTCCAGCGATATCGGCGATACGCCTAGGAAATCCTCCACCAAGGGCTTAAGTTCTACTATTTTTCCCTCGGATTTCAACCCCTGAAGTACGTAGACCAAGGCCTTCTGCCCCAGTAGTGTGAGATCCTTGGAGAGTGAATCGAAGTCCCAGCACACAAGTATGAAGCCCTCATTAACAGCCCTTTCCAATATGGATAGATCATAACTCTCACCTTCGAAGAACTCTTTAGCGATGGTTTGTATGCTCGCATCCTCTCCGTCGAACGCAGCTATTACTCCGAGAGTCACTGTATCGGATAGCGGCATGGCCACAACATCCATAGTCAGTATTCTGTGGGCCCTAGATGGCTTTGGGACGAGGAACTCTTTACCCTCCAAGATCACGGGTATTCTTTGCTTTAATAAGAGGTAGCTAATCGCTCTTTTGGCGAATTTCTTGGCCAAATCCCACCTTAAACCGGAAACCACCAACTCGTAGTGAGCTTGATCGTCTATCAGCATCATGAGCACTTCAGACAGGTCGTCCGGTTGGAAGTCGTCTATATCCCTAAGGATGGATGACCAGTCCAGCCGCTCGAGGATTCCTGCTGATTCTGGTTCATGAAGCAGCATGATTTTCTTGTCCCCTATATTCGTCACCTCGTAAGCTATGGCATCTATAGGTATTCCCTCGGATACCCTCATGACGAGCACGAGAGTCGCCAAGCCTATCCTTAACCAAGTTAAGTCCTCACTAGGATCCAGCTCTACAGAGAGTCCATAGGTGTAATCCCTGTAAACTCCTCCTGTAGGCCCTATGACGGGGAGAGACTTGCTCTCCCTGATGAACAAGGTTTTGCCGTCTAGGGGAACGGGTCTCACCTTGGAAGAAGTTACCCTCCAGTACACCCTGTTGGGAATCTTCGTCTTCAGCCCAAACCCATCGGTAGGAGGATCGACCACGCACACTACCTCGCTTCCCACCCTTCCTCTGTAATAATCGTCTATTAAATCAGCCCTCTCCCCCCATTCCATCTTAGTTCTCTCGTATTCCTCTATCACGAAGGCGAGTGGGTCGAACGAGTATATCGTTGAGTAGTTGAGGGGTTCCTCGATGATGCCAGTTATGACCCTCCCCCTCCTGAGGAAATCCACAACAACTGAGTCGTTACTGTAGTCTATGGAGCCAGGCTGAAACCTCTCAACTAAGTCGCAGTGCCCTATGTCCTCTAAATATCGAATATTGCCGTCCTCTCTGATTGCCCTCTTAAACCCGTAAGGCGGGCCGAACTCGTAGAAATTGAGGTTATCCCACACTCTTTTTCCACGTTTAGTGAGTCCTGACGGGGAAATAAGTCCCAGCTCCCTGAGGAGATCAATCTCCTCCTGATCAAGCTGATCCCGGAGCCTCGGATGGACAAACTTGTAGAGCCCCTCGAAGAGGAGGGAGTACTTGTTCTTAGGATTGACGAGGGCAACCTCCAAGGGAAGCTGAAGCCATTGTTCTACGGCTTCCACTCCCCTCAGCAGGAGTTCCTTATCCCACCTATACATGGGAAAGATTACCGTTTCGGTCCACCCCAGCTCCTCTCTCCTACCTTTCCTCCCCTCCCTTTGCTTGAATTCACGAACGCTCTCAGGCATTCCCAAGTGAATTACCCTTACCACAGTCCCTATGTCCAGTCCTTGGGAGAGTGTCCTAGGACTTATCAGGATCTTGACACCTCCTCTGCGGGCTGCTTCCTCTATCTCCTCCCTCTCCTCCTTGGAAACTAGGTGGTGATGAGAAGCGACGTTTTCCAGCCCGAATTCCGTTTTCAGCCTCCTTTTCAGACTTTCCGCTGATCTTATGCCCCTTGTGAAGACAAGGGTGACCCCTTCATCCTCGGCGTAATGATATATCACCTCAGCCGGATCGAGCTCCGGTTGAGGGACCTCCACACCAACGGATCTCAGGAGTTCGACCACCCGGTAGACTTCCTTCTCAAACCTCCCATAATCAGCGATCGCTTCCCTTAGATCCTCCCCTATAGGGAGGCTGAGGATCTCATCCCTGTGCTTCTGGACGACCTCCCAGATCCTCTTCATGTTCTTCCCTAAGACTAAGTAGACCTCATTTTTCACTCTGAACGGCTTTCCTCTTATGATCTCGGTCTCTCTACCATTTATCGATGTCAAGCTCTCCGCAAGCTCCTCCGGATTTCCCAGCGTTGCGGTTAGGATCACAAACTGCGGGGGCCTTTCCACCAAGAGTGAGATTATTCTCATCATGGATATCACGAGGGCGAGCTCCCTAGGCCCATAGAAGTCGAGCTCGTCTACCACTAGCAGGTCCAGATCCCTTATGAAGTCCGCTAAATACGACCCCTTAGTAGCCATTCTTTTCAGATCTGTCATGAGAAAAGCCGGATTCGTAATGAGGAGGTCAACACTCGAGATTTTTGTCCTTAAACCACTCCTTCCCAGCTCCTTGATTAGAATGGTCCTTCTCCTAGCATCTATCACTTGAGAGTTGATGTCTAGGGCCTTAGAGTATTCCTCAAGCCTCCTTATCTGGTCGTTAGCCAAGGCCAGAGTTGGGTAGATGGCCAGTGCCCTCTTTCCCTTGACAGCGTAGAAGAACCAAGCCTCAGTCTTACCGCTACCAGTTCCAGAGATCAAGATGATATTCTTGCCTTCTTCCAGCGCCTTGAGAGCCTCAGCTTGGTGCGAGTATAGCTTCATGCCGGCGATTTCCGACGATTTACCTGGATAGGACCTGAGCGGAGGGGCTAAGTCCCCAAAAGTGAGGTTTATCCTCTCGGGCCTGATCTCCTCCTCTGAATAGGTCCTATAATTGTAACCGAGAATCTCCAAGAGGGTTGAGGAGGATACGCGGGCCAAGGGATCTACCTTTTGGAGATCCTCACCTCTAGGATGCCATTTCTGTATGTAGCCTTGGTTCTTCTCGGATCTATCTCAATGGGAAGCTGGAACCTCTTGTGTAAATCACCAGCCCGGATGGTTATCTCCTTCCCCTTCACCCTGACCGAGATGTCCTCCTTCTTTATGCCTGGGACATCAGCGACTATTATTATCTCCTCATCAAGCTCGATCACATCAATCCTCTGCTCCTCCAGCTCCAAAGGAGCACCTCCCCCCTCAACACTCTCACCACCGAGGTCACTCACACCGGAGGGATATCCCACATCAAACCCCCCCGAGGGGAGATCCTCATTCCAGCCGGATACATCGCCGTTGACAAACCTTGAGAGATCCTCATCCATCTTCTTGAGTAGATCTATCATGTCCTTTATGAAGTGATCGAAGGGATCGTCGTAAGGCTTCTTCTTTTTTTCGTCGCCCAAGGGATTCCCCGCCAACAATGAACCGGAGGACCTATTTAATCACTAACATGGGCGCCCTCATCGACAACCTGGACGGATGACACTTCTCCTGACTTACTGACGAGTATGGAGTGGGAGGCTATGTCTCTGAATCTGGGAGAGTGCGTGACCACTATCAGTTGGGGTACATTGAGGGAGGACATGGTTTCAACTAGTGTGTTTATCCTTTCCTCGTCCAGATGAATGGTTGGCTCGTCTAGGAGAAATGTCTCGACCTTCGACATCATTAGAAATCGTGCTATCGCCAGCCTGAGCGCCAGGGCCAAGGATATCTTCTCCCCTCCGCTCAGCCTATCGAAGGAGAATACCGTCTTACCGCGCCTAAGGCTCGGAGTGAAGTCGTCGTCCAGCATAACAGAATCATAGTCGAAATTGAACGAGCTGAATATGATGTTTAACTCCTCCTCTACTGCAGGCCTCGCTCTATCCCTTATTAAGGGCTGAATCCCCTTGTCCCTGCTGAAGATCTCCCTCACCTTCAGAATCTTCGATTTGAAGGTCTCCAACGACTCCTTCCTTTCTCTAAGCTCCCTCAATCTAGTTTCCTTCTTCTTGAGGACTTCCAGCCTCTTATCTATCTCCTCTACCTTTCCTTGGATCCTGCTCATTCCTCGAGCGAGGGAGTTAAGTCTGCTTTTCAGGTCATCTATCTTTTTCTTGAGGGCTTCAAGCTCCGAGGGATCGAAGGAGAGGGCATCTATTTCCCCTCTAATGGATGAAAGTTCCCTCTCTAGCTCCAATTTCTTCTTCTCCAGACTCTCTACCTCAGAGGAAACCTCATCCTTAGTTAACAGGATGCCCTTAAGCCTCTGCACTTCCTTTACAGCGGAGAGGGCCTCCCGGTATTCCCTCTCAACCGATCCCACCTCTAGGCCTAAGGACCTCAATTTATCCTCCAACTCCCCCCTAAGCCTCTTTAATTTTTCTCTCAACTTGCTTACGTTCTTTTCGCTTAGTTCCTCTTTAATTTCTCTTATTCTACTGATTAGGGATTCCTTTTCCATGAGATCTCTCCTGAGGCTCTCTAACTCTAGTCTCATCCTGCTCAGGCCGGCCACCCTTCCCCTGAGTGGTTCCATTTTCTCCCTCAAGGCGACGATCTGACGGTCTATTTCGGACAATTCCTTCTCCAGAGACTCTACCTCCCTTCCCACGGCAATGATTCCCTCTACATTGAAAGAACTCAACCTCCTGTACTTTGATTTGACGTCCTCCCTCCTCTTCCCGATGAGATTCATTTTCCCCTCTATCTCCTCTATCAGTGAGGTTGTACTCTCTATCTCGAGCCTCAGCTCCTCCTTCAATCTCTCTACAGAATCTGGACCCAGCTTGGACCCGCAGAGGGGGCATCTATCCACATCACCCTCGAGATCTGATAGGTATCTAGCCGCCTGATCTCTCCTTTGAAGTAATTTCGACCTCTCCTCCACGATCTTACTAAATTCTCCATCCAAATAACTTATCTCATTCTCCAGCTTGGAGATTTCCTCAGCGAGAAGCTTCCTGCCCTCCTCGGGATCATTCAACCATATGCCAAGCATATCGGAGAGTTCGGAGAGGGACCCCCTTATCTCCCGTCTAAGCCCTGCTATCTTGTGCTCGAGTTGAGATCTGGTGCTTTTGAGCTGTCTAAGGCGTTCCTCCATACTAGCTAGCTGGATCTCCTCTTGCTGGAGAGCTTCAACTTGTTTAGTGAGCTGAGACACTCTCTCCCTTAGAGCATCTATGGAGGAGACCATCTTCTCATATTCTTGGAGCTCACGTTCCATTTTCTCTAAACGCCTAACCTCCTCGTCCAATGGAACGATTTTCGCTAAGAGGCTCCTCACATACTCAAGTTCCTCGTACTTGGAGGCTTTAACCTCCAACTCCTTCATCCTGAGGAGCTCACGCTCGAGTTCTTTCAATCTCTTCATCTTGACCTCGAGTTGTTCCGATATCTCGTCGAGTCTCCTAATCAGGGACTCTTCTTTAGCCTTTAGCTCCGTATATCTAACATTCTGATGTTCCATTTCCCTTCTAACTCTCTCTAGATTTTCTAACTCCTTGTCTAAAAGCTCCTTCTCCCTAGATACCCTTTGAAGCTCCTTCAAGAGCCCCTCCCTCTCAGACTCCAGCGACGCTCTATCCCTGAACACATCCCCTATGCCTTTGATCTCGCTGTCCACCGACTGGAGATCGGTATCCAAGCGACTTATCACTTCTCTCAGCTCCTCCCAGATTCTCTCCAGCATCTCTATACCGAGCAGTCTTCCCACAAGCTCCTTCCTTCTTGAAGGGGTCTGCTCGAGGAGCTGAGCTATCTCACCCTGCCTGACGTAGATGGCTTGGAGAAAAGTCTCCCTACTTATCCCCAGGAGAGCCTCGATCTGCCTATTCACTTTACTTTGATCCCTCTGAAGAAGCCTCCTACCATCGGTAACGTCATAGATGGCAGCCGATGATGTCCCGCCCCTTTCCCTTTCCCTGATCAACAGGTATCTCCTGCCGTCGAGCTCGAACTCGAGCTGGACCCTCATTCTACTAGCACCGGCTCTGATCAGGTCCTCCTGCTTCCCTACGCTCCTAGGGTAAAGAGCATAGGCTATCGCCTCCAGTATAGTCGTCTTACCCGCACCGTTCTCCCCTATTATCGCATTTATTCCATCCGAGAATATCACTTCGGTTTTAGCGTGCGAACCGAAGTTCTCTAGGAGGAGCCTCCTTATCCTCACTTTCTCCCCTCCTCCAAGCTGAGCACTCCCTTGACGAAAGCTTCTCCTCTCTTGCCTTCCCTATACCAAAGGTCGAAGATCCTGAGGGCCAAGGATCGGACGTCCTGATCCAATTCTAGGGATGCTATGGCATTCTGAACCAGTTCCTCCAAACCTATCCCGGTGAGGACATCCCTCTCCTCATCTTCTTCGACAATCCTGCTCTCCCTGACAATCACGTAAAGGGAGAGGTCGATTAAGGCCCTCTTGATCTCCAGAGTGGGCGTACCTGGCCTCATGTCCCCCCTCAATGAGAGCTTCCCATACACTACAGGTTTCTCGTCGAATTTTTGGGACGTCAACTTATCCTTTAACCTCTCTATAAGGGAAAACAGTTCTTGGGTGCTGCTCAGAGTTTCAGAGAAGTAGAGGAAGGGCCTAGTCCTCAGCCTAATCTCCTCGACCCCTATCTCGTCCCTTTCTATTTCCGCGACCAGTATGTACTTTCCCTCTCCAGCTAAAGGGATCTCTCTAGTCTCTATGACCTCCGTAGAGCCCGAGTAGGCGAACACCCTATTACCGCTCCTCCTGACCACCTTGTTGTGATAGTGACCCATTGCAACGTAATCGAAGGAACTCTTGGCTATCTCGGAGAAATCGACTTCAGGATAGATGGCCTTTATCATACCCCTGACACCCTGATGAAGCATCAAAACCTTAGGGCAGTTTTCACAGAGATTTCTGGCCTTCCTATTCAAGCTCTCCACTGTGTCGGCTATCTTGACGCCCCTGCTGGCATAGGGGGCGCCGGCCACCACGAGGTCTCCCAGCCTGACCGCGCCGGGGCCCAGTCTCACGAAGAGCTTCCCATATCCTAATCTCTCGAAGAGCTTGCCCAAATTTATCAGGGGAGAGGCCATCCTCCTCCTGACCGTATCAGGTCCTAGCTCGTGGTTTCCCTCTATTATCGCGATGGGGATACCTCTCTCCACTATCCTCAGCAAGCCCTCGAAGGCCCTCACGAAGGCTCTAGGGTGGGGTCGGTAGCTATCGAATAGATCCCCCGTATGTATCACCAAGTCGGGATCTCGCCTGAGCGCTAGATTCACGGCCGCGTCGAACGCTTTATAGAGGTCCTCCTCCCTCTCAGCCAGATGAAATTGAGCCTTCCCGAGGTGATTATCGGACATGTGGACTATCTTCAACCTTATCCCCCTATGGAATCATAGTACTCATCGGGAGCGGCGCTGAATCTCCTCCTCAGACCTTCTCTCCACATTTCATAGGCTTTTAGGCTCTCTCCTCCCCTCTTCCCCTCGAACAGCCTCACCTTAACTAAGGCAGGTATCCTCACCATTGGGCCCACCACCACAGCCTCACCTACGTCGAGGGAAGGAAGATAGGAAACCATCTCCTCGCTCAGGAACTCGGTAGCCCTTCTCACATAGGCTTGATCCTCCGGTTCCACGACCCTGAGTATGATCTTATTGACCATCTGGGAGAGGACATCGGAATTGAGCCTCTTTGGCCTTTGACTAACGAGGCAGAGCCCCACCCCAAATTTCCTGCCCTCCTTGGCTATGGAGGCTGCCGCCGATGATGTGTATGTGTGCTCTACCGATGGTATAAGGGCGTGAGCCTCCTCCAAGACGGCGAAGACCGGGGTGGGGAACTCCTCGTAACCCCTCCCTATCCTCTTCAACTTCGCCCTCATGAGAATCGTGTATAGCGTCTTCCCCACCACCACGTCAGTGAGGTCGGAGTCTAGTTGACCTAGATCCACTATAACTAGCTTTCCGTAGTTCAGGTGGTCTACCAGCTCCCCAGCAGCTGGCCTGAGCACCCTCCCGTACTTGGATCTCACGAAGTCCACCTTAGCTAGGAGGCTCTCAACGCTCCCCCTGTCGTTGCTCGGGAACGCTATGAGGAACTTATCATCGGACTCCCTCTCACGCAGGGATAGGTGTATTATGGCCTGCATGCCGGCCAAGAGGTCATCCATCTCCGCATCGATCTCGGCCCTCTTGAGATACTCCCCCAACCTCTCCCTGATGAGAAGTTCCTTAGCTCTTCTGTAAGCAGCCTTCAGGTAGATGAACTGCTTAGGCGCGCTGTCATATGTGACTCCCAGCAAGTTACCGAGCTCCTCCACTGTGAGAGTGTTGGGATCTAGGATAGGATCCACCGTTTCGACCTCACAGTGAGGGCATCCAAATGTCATACCTGCGTACTCCGAGTGCACATCAAACAGTATGGCCACTCCACCCATCCTGACTATCTCCTCTAGAATCACGGCCACCGAGTTGGACTTACCACCACCAGTGACGGCCAGCACAGCTAAATGCCTCGAAATCAGCTCGTCCGGATCCAAGTGAACGACTACATCACTCCTTGTGAGGAGGTTCCCCAATCTTATTCCCTCTCTACCCTCGGGCGGGGCGAATATGCTCCGCAGGAGATCAGCGGGGGCTTTCCTCACGAGAGCCCCCGTTGGAGGGGGCGCCCTCGGGAGGCCAGCTAATTCACCCTCTGAGAGCACTCCAATAATCCTTATCGTTGCCTTCAACCAATCGGACGGTGAGCCCACCACTTTCAATATGGTATCATAGTAATTCGCTTGAAGTAGATCTCCTCTAGCCAGTTCCAAGGCTCCCCTGACGATGTTGCTGACCATGCCCAGCAGTTGGGACTCCTCACTGTCTATCACAACGTAATCTCCCACCTTTGGGATAACACCAGAGTAAGCTATCATCTCAGCCTGCACAGGCGTGGAATTGGGGGCGATTCTCCCAAGGATATCACTCTCCAAGTCTCTCCCTCCCACTAACTTCTGGAATCAGGAGGTTTCTGGCCAGATGGGACATGAGGTCCCTCCCTATCTTGGCGAGCTCGTGCACCCTTCTCAGATGGTAGGGATATCCCCTAACCGAAAACTTGGCTAGAGAGCCCAAAACCTCCTCTATGGTGGATTCATCCACATCGCCAACTATCTCCACCCTCAGGGGGTTGGTGGCCCTCTCCAACCTAGCGTAGGTCAATGTGATCCTGTAGGTGTCGTCAATTCCGGAGTACTCCGGAAAGTGAAGCTCTGTCAACTTCGGACCCAGATAACCGGGTTCTAAGCTGGTATATCTCCTAACTACCTCCATATCAGGTAAGCGGGAGTTGAAGTACAGCCTGCTACCTGACCTCTTCGCCACTGCCACCAGAACCCCCTCCCCTCTCCTCAACAGTTCATTCAAGCTGGAGAGGAGCTCATATCTCTCTATGAAGGCCATGGCTCTCCTTACCTCGTCCCTCTCGGGCGGCCTTCCCTTCTCACTTTCCAAGGAGGAAGTCACTATATCCTCTATTCTACTTGAGATGTCCATTAGATGGGTATGAGAGACCAGCCCCTCAGTGAGATCCACCTCTAGGGCCGACTCGACCTCCCTCAATATCCTCCTCATGTGGTAAGGCACCTTCTGTCCATAAGGAGTGGACCACATTCCCCTGTCGACCATCGCAAGAATAGAGCCGTCCATTAGCAAGATTTCAGGCCCGAGCTCCAAGGATCTGAGGGCCATCTTGACCTCCATAGTCTCCCTGCAGAAAGAGATCCTCTCCCTGTAGTGGTAGTCGTCCATAATCCCTATCTGATACTTTCTGGCTACTACTGGTTCACTATCCTTCATGAAGAGTGAAGCTGAGGTCACAAATATGACTTGACCAAGGGTGAGATAGTCGCTGTTATTGCTGCCGTCTATGGCCGCTATCCTCTCCATCCTCCCCGGTCTCATGCCTCCCCTCCATTCCCTCCTTATCACTGAGAGAAGAGCATCACCCTCTACTCCACTTTTTGGGAAGAGAAAGGAGGACACACGGGATCTGGCCTCGATTACTGCCTCCTCTATCGACTCGAAGGGCAGTCCTGTCTCAACCTTCATTCCAGCTAACTGACGACTGCTAAATTTTAACGTGTTCCCGTGATTACCCGGGGGATAATTTGGGAGAGCTGGACATCTTCTTCAAGCCTAGATCAGTGGCTGTCGTGGGTGCGTCGAGGAACCCTGAGAGAGTGGGTCACGTCATTCTAAAGAGGCTTGTGGAGATAGGATTCCCGGGAAAGATCTATCCGATAAATCCGAAGGCAGACGAGATACTGGGACTCAAATGCTATTCTAAGGTCTCAGAAGTGCCCGAAAACGTTGACTTGGCGGTTATAGCGTTGAGAGCCGACCTCACCCCATCAGCCTTGGAAGAAGCTGCCAAGAAGGGAGCTAAGGGTGCCATTGTAGTTTCGGGGGGTTTCTCCGAGATAGGGAACGAACACTTAGAGAGGGAGTTGCTTGAGGTGGCTAGGAAGTACGGAGTTAGAGTGATAGGCCCGAATTGTCTAGGGGTCTTCGATCCCAAGGACAAAATAGACACACTGTTCCTCCCGGAGGAGGTCATACCACGGCCGCGTCCGGGGGAAGTCTCGATCATCACGCAGAGCGGCAGCTTGGGAAGTACCCTGCTGACAATGATCAGGAAGGAGGGGAGGGGGATTAGTAAGTTCGTGAGCTATGGCAACAGATTGGACGTGGATGAGGGCGATCTGATCCTGTATTTAGCGGAAGATGATGATACCAAGGTCATCGCCGCGTATATAGAGGGCGTGGCCGATGGAAGGAAGTTCATGGATGCCATAGAGATGGCATCCAAGAGGAAACCTGTAGTCGTCCTCAAGGGAGGTAGGACTTCGTCCGGAGATAGGGCCGTAAAGAGTCACACGGGTTCCTTGGCTGGAAGGAGCGATATATTCCAGGCAGCAGTTCTCCAGAGCGGTGGGATCTTGGTCAACACATTGAACGAGTTTGTCGATGTTCCCGTGGCCTTGGCGACCCAGCCACCGATGTACGGAGACAGGGTAGCGGTCTTAACGAACGGAGGCGGTTTCGGGATACTAGCAGTGGATGCCTTAGAGATGAGGGGATTCAGGGTAACCCCACCCTCCGAGCGCCTCATGATGGAACTGAGGGCGATGCTCCCTCCCTACTACCCGGTAGGCAATCCCACCGACCTAACAGGTGACTCCACGCCGGAACAGTTCTTAGAGGCCGGACTGGCCTTCGTTGAAAGCGGCGAGTATGACGCCCTGTTCCTCATACCTCTGTTCGGAGTCCCAGGCATGGTACCTGATAAGACGGAGAAACTACTTCTCGAGCTGGTTGAGAGATCCGACATACCTATCGTAGCTACGGCCGTTCCCACAACACCCGATGTGGAGGAGGTACTTCATAGAATGGAGAGGAAGGGACTACCGATCTATCCAACCCCGGAAAGGGCAGCAGCTGCCCTGTACGGACTCAGGCAGTACGGTCGCTCGCTAACTCAATCTCGATGAACAAATTTTTTATCCCGTTACTCAAGGATTCACGGTGATGCATGTTGCCCGGTTTTTGGGAGAGACTCAAGACGAGCATAGAGGCCAAGTTGAACAAGCTCTTGGATAACTTCGAGGACCCCCGGGAGCAACTTGACTACGCATACGATAAGCTAGTACAACAGCTCCATGATGTGGAGATGGCTCTATCTAGAGCGATTACTGCTAGAAAGAAGCTTGAGTTCGAGCTGGAGAGGATCGATGAGAAAATAGAGGATTTGGACGATAAGGCTAAGAGGGCGCTGAAAGCCGGCAGGGAGGACTTGGCTAGAAAGGCCCTGGAGAGGAAGCTGGTCTTGGTTAGACAGAAGAAAATACTAGAGGAGAGGATCGCCGACATGAAGGAAGACGAGGAGAAGCTGCTGGAGGTGAGGGACAAGCTCAAGACGAAAATAGACCTGTTTAAAGCCAAGAAGGAACAACTTAAAGCAGAGTATGAGGCCTCGAAGGCCCAAGTAGAGGTCCAAGAGATGGTCACGGGCCTCTCCGAGGACTTCACATCGGCAGCTGAGATAATAGAGAGGGCCGAGGACAAGGTCAACGAGATGAAGGCTAGGGCCGCGGCTTTGGACGAGCTGGTCGCCACAGGAGGGGCCCTCGATGTCCTAGAGCCAGAGGAAAAGGATGAGATTGAGAGGGAACTGGGTAAGATCGAGCTCCAAAGCGAGCTTGAAGAGGAGCTAAGGAGGTTGAAGGAGGAAGTCGGGGGCTGATCCCAGTTGCCCTCCTCCAGGGATTTTTTAGCTTACTCAGCTGGAGCCATCCTCATCTTCTTTGGGTTGATCTTCCTGATAGCAAGTTCCTATAACCCCTCTAGGGTTATACCTGGCTTTGCCATGCTGCTGCTGGGGGGAGCTGCAATATATGCCAACATGATGGCTAAGAGGGCTCGGATCTCGGAGGAGCTCCTAGAAGCCAAGGTGATAAGGCTTGCTAGGAGGAAGGGAGGCTACGTCACCGTCGCTGATGTGGCGGCCGATCTGAACCTCCCAGTTGACGTGGCGAGGCAGATCTTGGAGAGGTTGGAGAGGAAGGGCCTTGCCTTCTTGGACTTCAAAAGGATAGGGGATGAAGGGGTGGAGGTGTATAGGATACTAGGCGCACGATCCGAGGAGGGATCATGATACGGGTGTTCCTGGTGGAACCTTCTCCTCAGGGGTTAGCAGGACGGGTCTACCCTCCCCCACAACGGCGGCGAGGAGCATCCCCTGAGACTCCACACCCATGAACTTCCTTGGCTGCAGGTTCGTCACGACTACTATCTGTTTACCGACGAGACTTTCGGGCTCGTAATACTCGGCTATGCCCGCCACGAGCTGTCTTCGTTCATTGCCTAAATCTACCACAAGCTTCACGAGCTTCCTGCTGCCCTGAACCCTCTCAGCCTCTATTATTTCTCCCACTCTCAAATCCAGCTTTTTAAAGTCCGAAAACGAGACGTAACCCATGGAACCCACCCACTCTACGTGAAAGGTACTATTTTTAAATCAGTAAGAAGGACGTTACTCCTGTAAAGGACCGCTAGAGACGGTCCGAGATAAGAGGTGAGAAAGAGAATGGGAAAGATATCCGTGACTGCGCTGGGTGGAACCCGTGAAGTAGGCAAGAGTGCACTCTTGCTTGAGGCTGGGGATACGAGGGTGCTGCTGGATTACGGCATGAAGCTAATACCCAAGGAGCACCCCGAGTTCCCCCCCATACCCGAGAAGGTGGATGCCGTCCTGCTTACCCATGCCCACTTGGATCACTCAGGGTCGCTGCCTAGGCTGGTTAGCCATGGACACGATGTACCGATCTACGGGATAGACATCACTAGGGAGTACTCTGAACTCCTACTGTACGATGCCATAAAGGTGGCGAAGTTGAAGGACCATCGCATAGGGTACGGACCGAAGGAAGTGAGGAGAACTCTGAACAACTTCAGACCGGTGGAGTTCAACGTCCCTTTCAGAGTTGGCGATTTGGAGGTCACTGCTATAAACGCGGGCCATATACCTGGCAGCGCCATGTTCCACATAAAGTATGATGGGACGAGCGTCCTTTACACGGGGGATTTCAACACCGTGCCCTCTAGGCTCATGCCGCCAGCTAGCATAGATGATATTCCACCGGTGGACATTCTCATAACGGAATCCACCTACGCTAAGAAGGAACATCCACCCAGAGCGAAGCAGGAACTCCTTCTCAAGGAAATAGTAATAGAGACCTTGAAATCCGGAGGAACGGCCATAGTCGCTGGGTTTGCAATAGGGAGACTTCTGGAAGTGGCCATGGCCCTCAGGGCAAGGGGATTCAAGGGAAGGCTCTTCTTAGATGGGATGGCGAGAAAGAGCACCGAGATAACCGAGTACTTCTCGAACAGGGTGAGGGATGCTGATGACCTGAAGCTGGCCGTCAGAACCATAACCTCTGTGAGGAATTGGCACATGAGGAAGAAGATAACTAGGAGGCCAAATGTGGTACTGACCACATCAGGTATGCTGGAAGGAGGTCCTGTGCACTACTACATGAAGGAGAGAAAGGAGGATGAGAACAGTACCATCACCCTCACCGGATACCAGGTAGACGGGACCGAGGGAAGAAGGCTGATAGAGGAGGGTAAGATGGAGATCGAGGGAGAGGAGACTTGGATAATGATGAAGGTGAACCAGCTTAATTTCTCAGCTCACGCCAGTAGGTCCGGTATACTCAAGCTCATCAGGGAATTGAAACCGGAGAGTATAATGGTGGTCCATGGAGAGGACTCGGAGGAGTTCGCCAACGAGTTGGAAGACAAAATGGGAATGGCGGCCTTCTCTCCCGAGTTGGGAGAGGAGGTCATCTTCTAAGCCTCACATCTTTATCCCCACTATCCTCACTCTAGCCTCCTTCACGCCCTCGACACTTTCAGCCGCTTTCTTTATTGCCAGTGCGAGAAGGTCAGCGTAAGGGCAGAAGGGAGTCGTGAGAGTGAATTCTACAGTAACTATGCCGTTTTCCTCCTTCACTCTCTTTATCAGACCCGCATCCACCATGCTTACCTTGAGCTCCGGGTCTTTAACTTTTCTCAAAGCCTCCCAGACCTTCCTCTCAACCTCATTCATTTCTCCGCATCTCCCTCAAGATGAAATCGAGAGGGAATATTTGCAGCACCTTTCTATCATCTGTGGGCATGACCTCCACCAGTCGGCCGTTTAACCCTAGCTCACGGACCTCCTCGGCTATCTCTTGGAAGGTATAAGGGTCAATGAGAAGTTTCTCCCCTGAGATTACGCCTCCGTACTTGGTCGAGAGATATAGTAGGGCCTCCTTTGGACCTTCGATCTCCCCATAGATGAGGGTGCCCTCCTCAGTGGGTTCCTCATAACCTCTCGCGACGTTTTTAGCCCTCCTAGCCCACCTCATCCTAACCTGATACTCCTTCTGGAGAGCCGGGCAGTAGTATCCCATGATACCCGTTTCCCTCTCAACAAACTCTAAGATCTCCCTAGCTGCCTCCGCGCTACCCTGAACCGCCACTTCACTATCCATTCTCGGCCTGAAACCCATTCTCAGCAGTTTATCCCTGTTTGACGGAGTGAACTCCAACTCGTTAAGGTTGATGAAGCTCGCTCCTATTTTATCCAGATAAGAGGCCAGCTCTTTGAGCTTCGAAACCCAAGGTTCCCTAGGTATAGAGGGCATCTCAGCGCCGACGACGAACCCTTCATCTAGAGCGAGCACCATCTTCTCCCAGACTCTTCTGTCCCAACTGTGAAATCTTATCTCATCCAATCCGGCCTCCCTCAGCACGGACAGATTCCTCCTGTCTATCCCCACTGCGTTGGTGTACATGTGTATGTGGAAGGAATCGCCGAACCTGTCCTTCAACAGTCTGACGTAGTGAGCTACCCTATCCACCACCAAAGACGGCTCCCCACCGGTGATGCCCGCGCCCAAGGCAGAAACTAGCTCAGCCTCCCTGATTACATCGTCATCACTGGAAACGGGGTTTTCATCCACCAGCACTAGGTCCCTATCGCGTCGCCACTCTGAGATCGTGCAGTAGGGGCATGAGCTGTAGAGAGGACACTTACCAGTCACGAAGAGAACTATCTTGGCTCCTTCCCAGCAGAGCTCGCAACCCTTACTCCAGCCCCTAACTCTTAGGGCTCCTAGAGGAAGTTCCTCCATGCTCATCCGCGCCAGCTCTTCAGGTATCTCTCCTGCTCCTCCGTCAAGGAGTCGATCTCTATTCCCATGGAAGCTAACTTGAGCCTGGCTACCTCCTCATCTATTTTCCTAGGTACCGGGTGAACCTCAGGCCTGAGTGCCTTACCCTCCCCGACTAAGTACTCGACAGCCAGCGCTTGGTTGGAGAAGCTCATGTCCATAACCTCACTCGGATGCCCCTCTGCGGCGACTAGGTTCACGAGCCTGCCCTCAGCTAGGAGATAGATTCTCCTCCCATTGGGAAGCAAGTACTCCCTCACATTTTCCCTTATCTCCCTCTTGGAGAGGGCCATGAGCTCCAAATCCTTAACTGATACCTCCACATCGAAGTGTCCCGCGTTAGCTAGGATAGCCCCGTCCTTCATCAGGCTCATGTGCTCTGCCTTAATCACATCCTTGTTTCCCGTAGCGGTCACGAATATGTCCCCCAACTTAGCCGCCTCCTTCATCGGCATAACTAGATAACCGTCCATGGCAGCCATCAGGGCCTTTATTGGATCGACCTCGGTTACTATGACCTTAGCCCCCATTCCACGAGCCCTCATGGCTATTCCTCTACCAACATGGCCGTATCCAGCGACCACGAAGTACTTACCAGCTATCATAACATTTGTGGCCCTCAAAATGCCATCTATTGTACTTTGACCCGTTCCATAAACGTTGTCGAAGTTCCACTTGGTTTCCGCATTATTAACTGCTATGACCGGGTACTTGAGTACTCCCTCTCTAGCTAGGGACTCTATCCTGAGGACGCCGGTAGTGGTCTCCTCGGTCCCCCCGATCACGCCGTCAGCGAATCCCCTCTCGTGGGCCATCACAGTAATGTCCCCACCGTCGTCCATTGTGACGTGGGGTTTGCAGCTTAGAGCCCTCTCTATGGCCCAGAAGTACTCATCCTCACTCATGCCCCTCCAAGCATATACCTCTATACCTTCCTCCGAAAGGGCGGCCGCTACGTCATCTTGGGTAGAAAGGGGGTTGGATGCGGACAGACAGACCTCCGCACCACCATCCTTAAGCGTCAATACCAAGACGGCCGTTTCCTTGGTTACATGTAGGCACGCCGCAATCCTTATACCCTCAAGAGGCTTCTCCTTCGAGAACCTCTCTGAGATTATGCCCAATACGGGCATGTGGGCTTTGGCCCACTCTATCTTCAACCTGCCCTTCTCAGCCAGACTGGGATCCTTCACCTTAGGCATGTCGCATCGCTTAGCAAGTAGCTGAGGAAATAAAAATCACTCCCTCTTGGCTATCTGGACTAGCCAGTGATCCCCCCTCTTCACGACCGCCTTCAATAAGTGACCGGTCCTCCTTATCCAGTCGTATACTTCATCTATCGACTCCTTGTCGTTGATTAGGAAGTTAATCGTCTCACCGGGAGAGGCCTTCTTCACGGTCTTCGCTATCTGAATTATCGGATATGGGCTTCTCTTACCCCTCAGATCGATGGTTTTCATATTCTCACCACTCTCTTCCCCAGCACTTCCTCGACGAGGGCCTCCTCCACCTCATCATCCAGCATCTTGTACATCAGGTAGGCGTCTTCCCCGTCAGCGTAGTATGCAGGAATAATGCCGAGCTTCTTGTAACCCAGATCATCATACAACTTTATCGCGGGTTCGTTAGAGACCCTCACCTCAAGATAAACCGCATCAGCTCCGTAGCCCCTAAGACCCCTCTCCGCACCCTCCATCAGGGCCTTGCCTATACCCTTCCTCCTGTGCTTCTTACTCACGGCTATGGAGAGAACGTGACCCAGTAGGAGGGTTTGATCCCTCACGTAATAGCTCTCGACCCTGCACATCACATACCCAACGACCTTGCCATCATCGCTCTCCGCCACTAGGAAGCTGTTGGGGAACCTCCTATAGTTCTCTATGAAGAAGTAGCTGGGATAGTTCTCGGGCAGGAAGACCCTGTTAATTCGCTCAACTTCCTCCAAGTCCTCGGGCCTGAAGGGTCTTATCCTGTAGCCTTGGAGCATCACATGGAATTTCAACGGGATCATATATTTTAAACGAATGGTGCAGGATCTCCTATGTCGAAAATACCACCTTCAGTGGAGGATGTAGTGGCTGAGGGTTTCAGCGTGAGGGATGTTGTCTACTATGAGGACAAGGTAGAGTTCTCGCTCGAGGAGATGAGTCCCAACGAGACTGGGCCACTCTTCAAGGATCTGTATGCCAAGTTGAATGGCATGGATCTACTTCCCAAGCTATTTCGAGATGAAGAGGGCCTCAAGTTAATCGTGTTTCCCACTCCTAGGAGGTTAGGGATGGATGGGAGACTCAGATACGCCCTCTCCGTGGCTACTATAGCTACAATCATATTCTCCGCTTGGATCGTCTCCGACGGGACGGCCTCCCTTCTGAGGGAATTGGGGATTCATGCGGATGTAATAAGTTCCACGATCCTCCACTCCCTTGGAATATTGACCTTCCTTCTGATACACGAGCTAGGCCACTCCTTCAAGTGGGAGGGAAAGTACGGGGTGGACCTGATGATTCCAGCTCCCCCTCCTCCCTTCGGATTCGGGACACTAGGCGACCTGCTTGTGAGGGACAGGCCCTTCATCAACAGGGAGGAGGAACTGGATGTCAGCATCTACGGACTACTGACGGGTCTCTTGGTGGGTTTAATGGTCTCCCTAGCGGGCCTCATTCAATCAATTCCCGTACCCTCAGATGTGGCCTCCGCTTGGATAGAGGAAGGTAAGGCCGGAATGCTGCCCACTCCTCTAATATTCCTGTTATTGGAGGTGGCTCTCTCTCCTGGGAACGGGAGAATGCTCCTGCTATCTCCTCTAGCACTTTCTGGTCTAGGCGCCCTGCTGATAACATTCTACCTATCGATGCCGGTGCTCCCTTGGGATGGAGGTCATGTAGCAAGTTCCCTTACCGGAGGCAGGATGAGATGGCTCGAATGGGTGGCAGTTCTCGGCGTGATACTCCTTAACCCATTGCTGGGCGCCCTAATGCTCATAGCCAAGTTGATGCCGGCATATACCCCACTGTTAGACGAGTACAGTGAGATACCACAGCGGAAGAGAAGGAGAGGATTATTCCTTTACCTGCTAATAATAACGATCTCGATGCCAGTCCTCCAATAAATTAAAAACTAACTTTCCACAGGCAGAGTTGGATGGACCACGAAGATTACGATGAGAAACTGGCTGAAAAGGAGGAGCTAGAAGAGAGGATAGCCGAACTTAGAGATCTGGTCACTAAATTGAGTGCTGAAACCGAGAAGCTAAATACGAGACATGAAACCCTTCTAAAGGGCATAGAAGACCTTCAAAGGAGGAAATTGTCACTAGAGGACGAGATAACTAGGAGGAGAGCTGAACTGAGCCATCTGGAATCCCAGATGGAGGAGCTAGAGAGGGACTTAGATGTACTCAAGGAAGGAAGGGAAAGGCTCAGGGCGGAGTACAATTCACTGGAATCTAGGAAGTCGGTACTAGAGACGGAAGTCTCCTCTTTGGAGGCTAAAATAGAATCCATGAGGAGAGAGGAATCCTCACTAAAGGAGAGAATAGAAGAGCTCACAAACCAGAGAAGAAAGCTGGAAGCTCAAAAGACTGTTCTACTGGGGGAAATAGAGGAACTGAGGAGAATAAGAAGCGACTTAGCTGAGGATATCAAAAGGATGGCCGAGCAGGTCAAGGAAGCCGCTCGGAATCTGATGTCCAGCGGTGGTCCGTTGGTAGAGGAATTGAGGAGGACCTCCGATCTGCTCAGGGATTACAAGTCCGGACTGGGCGGCTTGTCGGAGGAGCTGAGAGACCTTTCATCCTTCCTGTCCAATCTGGAATCCAGGCAAAGGCTCTTAGAAACTCTTGATAGGGAGATTGAGGCAAGAAAGGCCAGAATAGACCTATTAAGGGCGGAGGAGGAGAGGCTGAGGAGATCCATCTCCCAACTCAAGGGGGGCGGGTCCAAGCCTCCGGAGGGATAAGTTAAAAATGGGGCATCCGACTTACACGGGGTATCTGCTATGAGCGCTGAGAAGGCAGAGAAGATAATAAGGGAAATAGAGGTTAAACCCTCCGTCCTAGAGCAGATCAAGAAGGAAGTACAGAGATCCAAGGTGGTCACACCTCAATCCCTTGCTCTGAAGTATAACATCAGAGTTAGCGTTGCTAGGAGGCTACTACGTGAGTTCGAGAAGGAAGGGCTCGTGGTGTATATCGACGGCAATTCGAAGATAAGGATTTATAGGGGAACCAAGGCTAAGGCCCCGAAGGAGGGGTGAACTCCTAACCCTTCTTTGTAAATTTTCCCTCCTCGGGGGTGAAACTATATTTGAGGAATAGATCGGAAGGGGTAGAGAAGTATCTTATATACGTAAGATCCGGCAGTTTATTGAAAGAAATTTCCATAGAATTCCTGAGGCACCTCTCTCCTATAACGATAGAGAGGCTCTACAGGAACCTGCCGTTGCAGGGCATGGTGGTAAGGGACAACAACCTGATATACATCTCAGCGCCTATAGAGACTAGACTGGAGAAGCCGAGGAACCGGTTGAGGAAGGGTCATGTGGCCTATTCACCATCAAAGAAGATGATAATGATAGCGCTGGAGGACGTTAGACTCAATGAGAGCGTTAATTCGCTCGGCAGAGTTGTTGAGGGATTGGAAGAGTTGGCAAAATTGAGAACCGGTCATATGGTGAGGTTGGAAAGGGGATGATCTCCTTCCTGTGGAAGGGCTGCTCAGCAGTTCTGCTCAAGGTGCGAGACCTTAACCTGCTAATGGATCCCGGGAATCACTTTACCATCGAGGAGCTCCGCGACACCGCTGGACGGATAGATGCCGTATTCTACACCCACGAACATACCGGACATTTCGATTCAGACTTCCTCAGCTCCCTAATAAGGGAATTCTCTCCATACATGATAGTAAACAAGGGAGTCTTCAGGACCATAAGGAGGTGGGTGGATTGGGATCGCTTGATAAAACTGAAAGAGGGGGAAAGCACTGAGGTCCTAGGGATGAGGGTCCACGCACTCAGAGCAGTTCATCCAGGGATTCATCCAGTGGTATTCCTGCTGGAGATCGAGGATAAAGCCGTTTTCCATGGCGACAGCACGGGATTCTCCCACATGTTCGAGGCCTTCTCACCGGTAAGCTTGGCCTTCGTGCCATCGGGAAGCCCCTCCCCCAATGCCAGCCCCAAGGAGGCTGTAAGGATAATAAGGGCCCTCGTACCCCAAGTAGTGGTGCCCTTCCACGGGGATCCCTCAGAGCTCCAGGAGGTGGAGAGAAGGGTGAAGTTGGCGAACCTCAACACCAAGGTGATAGTTCCCGAGCCCGGTGAAATGGTCACCCTCGAGATTTGAAGTGTTCCCACCCACCTTCCTCGACTTCCTCGATCTCCCCATTCAGCTCCAAGAAAACACCCCTTTCCTCCACAACCTTGCCGATTTTGATTAGGAAGAGACCTTTCTTAGTGAACTCCTCCTGTAAGATGTCCGCTCTATCCCGGGGGACCGAGAACACTATTTCATATTCTTCCCCTCCATGAAAGGTAGCTTCCACTGGATCCACTCTCCCCTTAGAAGCGAGCAATTCCACTGCTGGATGGAGAGGTATTCTCTCAACTAGGAACCCGTGTCCACTCGCCTTGGAGAGCTCCTCTAGTGACCAATAGAGCCCATCGCTGCTATCAATCGACGAGGAAGCGTAGGCAGATGCAGTAATGCCCTCTCTAATTCGAGCTACCGGTTCGTAGGCAGCCTTTATAGCTTCCACCCTCACATCGGCAGGCAGATCCATGCCCCTCAAGAGATGCTGGAAGGCCAGCCAAGTAAGCCCGAACCAACCGGTGGTGAACACGACATCCCCCGGTCTAGCTCCCGACCTCTTCACCAACCTCTTCTCGATCCTACCCACCGCAAAGCCAGCGATCATGAGCTCTCTCGATTCCCCAAGATCTCCACCGACGAAGTAGGCACCGAACTCCCTTGATCCCTCTTCCAATCCCTCTATTAATGAGAGGAAATCATCATCACTCATGTCCCTACTTAGTCCAGCGGAAGCCATGAAGAAGAGGGGTCTAGCTCCCTTGGCTGCCAGATCGGAGAAATTCGAGACCACACACTTCCTAGCAAATTGCTTGAGGCTCATTCCCGGCAGGAGATCAGTGGTCTCCGCTACCATATCGGTGTTGAATACGTAGATTCCACCCGCTAACTTCCTAGCCGAGGCGTCATCTCTGCCTAGCTCAAGAAGCTCTTCAGGATCCTTGCTGATGATCTCCCTGATCAGATCTATGAGCTCCCTCTCTGGCCTCACGATACGAAGGTCCCGGCTAAATGTTAAATCTCTTTCCTAATGTGGAGGCTTGGTGATCGCATGGCGAGGAAGGTCGTCATAATGGGTGCCGCTGGCCGTGATTTCCATAACTTCAACGTCTTCTTCAGGGACAATGAGAACTACCGTGTGGTCGCCTTCACGGCGGCCCAGCTACCCGATATAGCAGGTAGGATATATCCACCCGAGCTGGCAGGTAGGCTCTACCCCGATGGTATACCAATAGTCCCCGAGGAGGATCTTCCAAAATTGATACGAGAGCAGGGCGTCGACCTAGTTGTTTTCTCTTACAGCGACGTTTCTCATCAATACCTGATGGATAGAGCTGCGATAGCTCAGGCCTGCGGTGCAGACTTCATGCTCCTCGGTCCTAAGAGTACCATGCTGAAATCGGAGAAGCCAGTGATCGCCGTTACAGCTGTCAGAACGGGAGCAGGTAAGAGCCCAACGAGCCGGAGGATATCCAAGATACTCAAGCAGAGGGGACTCAAAGTAGCGGTAGTCAGGCATCCCATGCCATATGGGGACCTGAGGAAGCAGGTTGTTCAGAAGTTCACCTCCTTGGAGGATCTAGATAGATATAACGCCACAATCGAGGAGAGAGAAGATTACGAGCCCCATTTAAAACTCGGTAACGTGGTATTGGCTGGAGTGGACTACGAGAAGGTGCTGAGAGAGGCGGAGAAGGAGGGAGATGTGATCCTATGGGACGGCGGGAACAACGACTTCCCGTTCTTCGAGCCTGACCTGATGATAACTGTAGCCGATCCGCTCAGGGCTGGACACGAGCTCACGTATTGGCCCGGAAGCGTGAACATCAGGATGGCGGATGTGGTGATAGTAAGTAAGGTGGATACGGCCAGCTACTCCGAGGTGAACGAGGTTCTAGAGAACATAGAGAAGGTGAACCCCAAGGCTAGGGTGATCACAGCCGCCATGCCCTATATGATCGAGGAACCCGATCTTGTGGAGGGTCGTAGAGTCGTGGTAGTGGAGGACGGTCCAACGGTCACCCATGGTGAGATGGGCTATGGTGCAGGATACTTGATGGCGAAGAGGCTTCATGCCGAGGTAATTGACCCCAGACCCTTCGCTGTAGGGTCCATAAAGGAGGTATACGAGAAATATCCTCACTTGGGACCCGTGCTGCCAGCAATGGGTTATAGCGAGAGGCAGATGCGTGAGTTGGAGGAGACGATAAATGCAATACCTGCGGATGCCGTCGTTCTGGGAACGCCAACGGACTTGGGCAGATATCTGAAGATAGATAAGCCGACGGCGCATGTGAAGTACGAGCTCCAAGAGATAGGGCCGCTAACCCTCGACAAGATAATTGAAGACTTCCTAGAGAGGGTGGGACTTTGAACGGAAGAGAAAGGAGAATGTGGCTCCTCACGTGGAGAGAGTTTAAAGAAGCTTTAGAGGATACCGATCTCGCCATATTGCCCATGGGCGTGAGCGAAGCCCATGGAAACCACTTGCCGCTAGGTACCGACTTCATCATACCCGAGTGGATCGCTGAGCAACTGGCTGAGGAGTTGAACGCGCTAATAGCTCCCCCTATAAGATATGGGGTTGTCACGGGTCTTTCAGGGTATTGGGGCTCCATGAGCGTGAGTGAGAACACTCTAGAGGCTCTCACTTACGATGTATTGACGGAACTCTCCAGCAACGGTTTCGAGAGGGTGATAATACTCAACGGTCATGGCGGTTCAGGCCAAGTTAGAGCGATCACCAATGCCATGAAAAGGGCTTGGAGGGAACTCGGCCTCAGGAGCTTGATGGTTATGTGGTGGGAACTCTCCTCGGATATCACAGAGGAAGTTTTCGGCGGTAGCGGTGGGCACGCGGGAGTCGATGAGACTGCTATGGTGATGGTAATAGACCACACCTTGGTCAAGGGAGATATGGAGAGGGAGGAGATATACAGACTGAGGAAGGGAATATCCCCGACGCCAATGCCCGGATCCATACTCTCTTACGATGAGGGGTTCGTTAGCACGGTTCCATCCCCGGACAAGGCGGAAGAGTTTGCTAAGAAGCTACTTGAGAGAATTAAGTCAGAAATAGAGAAGATCTTGGAGGGATGGGATAGGCAGGACATATTACTCTGAGTGAATGGCTAGATCAAACTATTCCTCCAATTTTTAGCCCTAAGGACTATCCTTCGAATCGAGGAGGTTTCGAACATCCTTCTCTCGTCCGGATAGAGTAGGAGGTAGGGTGTATCTTCCCTAAGTCCGGGGATTACCCTGTGTAAGGGCCTTCTATCAGACGTGGGGATGGCTATTCCAATTAGCTTCCTGTGGGCCAGCATGCTAGATGGAGTATATCCGTGGATGTACACCACCCCGAACCTAGGATCCGTCAACCTATCGGCGATCTCCTTAGAGCTACTGCCAATTAACTCGAACGCTGCATACTGATCTCTTCCCATCCTCGTTACTAGGGCCTGCAGTTTTCTAGCGGCGACTAGGGGATTACCTTCGTAGGGATCCCTAGACGGCCTGATAATGACGAAGTCCGCATTTATGGAGTAAGCAAGTCTCACTGCTTCCTCGATGCTCTTCATGGAAGCTTCTGCTATATGGGGATTCGTGCTGAAAACGTTTACATCGCTCACGGGAGATCTCACCGCAACGATGGCATCCAGTTCCCTTACCACAGTCCTAAGGTAAGAGATGACGGTTCTGTGGAGCATGGACGGCAGATAGTGAGGAGGTTCTGTGGAGACCACGACCCCCTCACATCCAGCCTTAACCAGTAGTCTAACTATCTCCGGGAGCTCCGCCCCCCACATGAAGTCAGTAGAACACAATAGCCTCAGACCGTTCGTCAAGATTACCCCCTTCGCCCTCGGGTAGAACCTCGATCCTTACAGGTATATAATTTTGACCTCAAATATGCAAGATTTACCCTCCTTGGGCCGCAATCTTTCGAGATATCTTTTTCAAAACGATGATTTACTGAAAATTATTCTGAGACACTTATTCATAGATCTTACAACCAATCCGTCATGATACAGAGGTTTGTGTCAAGAGGGAAAGGTTATTATACGGCTATAGAAGATAGAAGGGTTCATCATAAATTAGTTCTGGGATACCCGTGGTATAGCATCCCCTTACCTAGTGTCAGATTCTGCAATTCCATTGTCAATAGTATATACTTATTTTCAGAAAAAAGAAAATAAATTCTTTAATTTTTAGAGATTCCATAGGCTTTGATCGAGATACACACACGTATGTTTATATACTTTCGGAGCAATAGAAACTCTCCTATCATTTATTGGATTGTCGAGGGATACTATACCACTAATAAGGCTATCGAGATATAGGCAATCACCTTAATCGATCGATTCTTCGCCGAGAAAATAGTAAAGCTTATATTTAATCTTCCGTTGTTTGAATACGGCCCTATAAGGGTTTGTCAAGAGGTGAGACTGTATGCCTCAGAAGCCTGCCAAGCATCTACCCCTTGCTCCCGTATACCGGATCATAAAGGAGGCCGGCGCTGAGAGGGTCAGCGACGACGCAAAGGCCAGGCTAGCCTACTACCTCGAGAAGTTTGCCTACGAGGTAGGCAAGTACGCTGTTGACCTGGCCAGACACGCCAAGAGGAAGACCGTAACCGACAGGGACATCGAGCTGGCCGTGGAGGCCATCTGGAAGAAGTAAGCCGGCCTCCAAGCTTCTCTTTTCTTTTTGATTGGTAACTTGTCAATAGATAGTGCTATGCTACTTCTTCCCAGCCCTTCCTATCATCCAACAAGTAAAACGGGCCCGGGGGGACTCGAACCCCCGACCTGCGGCTCCGAAGGCCGCCGCTCTATCCTTGCTGAGCTACGGGCCCCTGATGGATGGGGACCTCTTCGGCTTAATAGTGTATTCCCCTAGTCACCCCTCTCTCCGCCCTTGATCACCTGCCTGCTGAAGAAGTAAGCCCCCGCGAGTAACATCACAACAGAGATCACAAGCAATGTCCAATCCCCCTCGGCCAACTTAGCTCCAACCAAGCCGAAGAACGTAGCCCTTGGAACGATAGCTAGTATATTCGCCAGCACAAAGACGAAAAAGTTCATTCCCACAGCTCCAGCCACGTACGATGTGACATCTAGAGGGAGGAAGGGAATTAACCTCGTTATAAAGACTAGCCAACCGCCCCACCTGTCGAACCATAGGTAGACCTTCTTGAGTAAGTCCTCCCTTATGTAGTACTCTAGGATTCTCTTCCCAACAGCCCTCGCGATGAAGTAGTTGAAAATCGATCCCACAGCTATCCCCATCCCCCCGTAGATCCCCACCTCGACGGGACTCATACCCAGCGCCCCGGCAGCAACTAAGACGGCATCAGCGGGTATGGGTGAGATCACGGCTTGAAGGACCATGGCAGCGAAGAGGCCTATCGCCCCATATTTCCTGACGAATGAGGAGACCTCCTCTGCCACGGCTTGGTAATGCCTCAGGTGCTCCCCTATGAATCTGACTTGGTATACGTTCGAGAGGAGCAGGGCGGAGGTCAGGAAGCCAAAGCTGCTGGGCCTCATATTCAATTTACTCAAGAAAACGATAATCATGATTCCCTCCAGCAGGTAAATCCCCCAGAGTGGAGAAGGAGGATCGGTGAAGATCTGAACGATCGCAGGAGGGAAGGATGCTATCGATGAGATCGCGATAGCGCCCCTGATAGAAACCCCGGATGATGTTAGCAGGGCTAGGGAAAGACCACTCCCTCCAAATCCCAAGGAGCTCATACCCTGAGCGAATCCGGACACGAAACCGTCCATAGCGTCCGGCCTGCGATTTTCCTCTACTGCAAGAAGGCCCCATCTGAGGAAAGCTACAGCTAATAGCCCGATGAACGAGAGACCGGCCACCACCAGCCCTCCTATCGTGGGGTCTTCATAGTTCAACCACCCTCTCAGCATTAGAGTTAACAACGAAGAGGTCAGCAGGGCAGATACCGCCGCCTTAGGCTCTAAACCTTCCCTCACGAGATATATTCCTGGGATTCCGGCCAAGTGTCCTGAAGGAAGGGGCCATACTGGTATCCATTCTAGGAGCCCGGCGGCGTACTCCAGCATATGTAGGATGATTAAGTTTCAAATATTAATAGTGGTTGGTAGGGCGATGGTCGACTTCACCTACGGGGGAATGAACAACCCTCACAGGGATCTGATGGAGGAGGTAAAGCTAATCCTCGAACTCGGCTTGGACTACGTGGAAATAACAGTCGAATGGCCTAACTCATGGGTTGACAACATCCTTGATAATGTGAGCGAACTCTTTGAGTTAGCCAATTCTTACAACTCATTCTATCTGGTACATTCCCCTTGGTACTTGGAGATAGGTCATCCATACGATGATGTGAGGAGGGGCGCCCTCAGGGAGGCCTTCAAGGTCATAGATATCGCCGCCAAATTGGAATCTGCCTACGTAACATTCCATCCATTCACTCCAGGATGGTTAGCTGCTCTGAGGGAGAAGGCCAGGGAGTTCAACGTGGCTGGTTTCAGAGAACTAGTTGCCTACTCTAAAGAGAAAGGAGTCCAGATACTGGTGGAGAACGTTGATCACGGCGCCTTCAGATCTCCCTCCGACATAAGGTATCTGGTGGATAGCGTGCCCGGACTCCTCGTCACCTTGGATATTGGGCATACCTTCCTCAATGGAGGCGTGGATAAGCTCAGATCCTACATAAACAAGCTCGGTAGCGAGATCATGCACTTGCACGCCCATGATAACGACCTCAATAGGGACCTCCACCTCCCTATAGGGGCTGGCAGAATACCATGGAATGAAGTTGTTGAGGAGATCAGATCTTGGGGTTATAAGGGCACAGTAACGTTGGAACCCCACGTATCGGACATGGACTATTTGAAGATCTCGAGGGACAAGCTCTCGTTCTTACTTGAGGCTCCAAGCCACTAGACACGTTACGGAGGTTATTAGCACGGAAACCATCACCCCAAGCAGGATCTGAACCATGGTATGGGATCTTGATTTCCACCTGGACCAAGCTAGGATGGGAACTAAGATCATTAATAGAGCCCCCAACGGGTAATTCCCCAATATCATCAGGAAGGCAGCCGGACCGGCTAGACCCGCCATGTGGACGCTCACCTTGGTAGCGTAGTGATTGATCACGGCTATTGCTAGGGTTACTGTTAGGTAGGAGAGGGAGAGAACAGCCATCGGGTAAGAGTTCAGTAATGCGAGCGTTACGGTGGCCACTGAATAGCAAGCTATGGCTTGGGCGAAAAAAGGGCCTCTAGCATACCTATCCGGAACGAGGATATCCATTTCCCCGGAGAGGGACTTCTTCACAACATTGGCCACCGGACATATGACAATTAGCAGGAAGGACACTATAAGCCCTAGGATGTCCGGGTACATTGCATAGACTCCCAGAGCTGAGATCGCTGCGATTGTCACCGGTGAGAGCAGCAGGGCTATGGCTCTGTGGACATCCATCGGTGGCCAATCCTAGGTTGATTTAAAAAAGAGTTTCGCCGCCTAAAACCTATGAAAACGAAAGTTTCCCTCCTCTACTCACTGAGAGATCCAGCGGGCAGGAACATGGCCTCCGAGATAGGCAGGAGGTTAGGAGAGCAGTTTAATTTGGGGGATAAAGGTATAGAGCTGATCAGCTTCGAGAGAGAAATCCTATACGTGAAAAACTGCGAGGAGCTAGGAGTATCCGATTTCGATTATATTGTTGTCCTCTCCAGACACAGCGGTACCCATCATAGACCCATATTCACCGCTCATGTCCCTGGAAACTTCGGTCGAGCGCGGTATGGAGGTGAGTCTTTCAAGTTGGGCATAGCGATACCGTCCTTAATGAAGGAGTACCTAATAGCTGCCTCCAAGAGAGTGGGTGGAACGGGCTACTCAGTCGGATTCGAACCGACCCATCACGGCCCCACTATCGATAAGCCCTTGGCCTTCCTAGAGATAGGTTGCGATGAAGGGGCTTGGAATGATCCAAGTGGGATTAAGATAGCAGCAGAATCAGTTATAGAGGCGTTAGAGAATTGGACTACCGGTAAGTACATTCCAGCAATAGCTTTCGGCGGGCCGCACGTGAACGATCACTTCACTAGGGTGGAGATCACCACGGAATACGCGATTGGCCACGCCGCGAGGAAGCTCGATGCTGGCTGGGTGGATATCACCATGGTGAAACAAGCCATTGAGAGGAACGGGGAACCACCGCAGGTGGCTATAGTCGATAACAAGGGCTTGAAGGGAGAGGATCGGGAGAGGATAGAGTCCGCTATAAGAGAGATAGGATTGAGGGAGATCAGAGTCAAGAGACTTCTGAGGGAGGGAGTTGAGGCCGAGAGGTCGCAGGGGGGTCAGAAGAAAGAGATATAAGACCCCCTTCTTCTTCGACAGAACAGTTCCAAGAGATCTTTACTTCTCTATCCAGAGAAGGCTGAATTACTTGGGGTATGGGGCTGTTTGGCAGCCAAGAAGCGCCGTTAAGGGTAGAGATAGGGACATAAGGGAAATACTCGACTACTGCGTGGCGAGGGGTATTAAACTGTACATCACTTTTTCAAAGAGAATTACGATACCACCGGAATATGAAAATAAAATTAAATTAATTAGGCTTAAAGGTGGAAGGAAGAAAACAGTAAATAAGATTTTAGCCTTACTATTCACAGAGCTGGCATCCGGGGAAAAGAATTAATAAACTGGTGACCCATTGAGCTTGGGGAGGATATAGGGAATTGCTGAGTTTCCGGCCTTCCGAGGATGAGGAAGGTGAAAGTAGACGTATCGTAGTCAGGAGACTCGTATTGGATGTAGTGAAACCACACAATCCGAACATAGTCGACATGGCAGAAGGGCTCTCCGAGCTAAAGGGAGTCAAGAAGGTGGATATAGAAGTAAAGGATTATGATTCCACTATTGAGAGGCTGAAGATAATCTTGGAAGGGGATGACTTGGACTACGATGAGATAGTGAAGGTAATCCGGTACTACGGGGGGAATGTGGCGAGCCTCGATGGGGTTACGGTCGAGACTGAGTCTGGATCGGAGTGAACTTAGGTTCTACCTTGAAACCCACGGGTGCTCAATGAACAGATCTGACTCTCAAATAATGGAGAGCTTACTCAGGAGAGCGGGCTGGATCAAAGTAGATGAGCCTGAGAAAGCAGATGTTCTCATACTCAACACCTGCAATGTGAAAACCCCAACCGAGCAGAGAATGCTCCACAGGGCGAGAATTCTGTCTAGGTACGGCCCCTTGGTAGTGGCAGGATGTATGGCTAAATCTCAACCCGAGCTGCTCAGGCCCTACTCCAAGGTCCTAGTGGCGCCTAGATCCATAGATTCAATCGTAGAAGCCGCCTTTCTGGCCTTAAAAGGAGAAAAAGGCGAGTTTCTGGGATGGAAGAAGCTGGATAAGGCTTCTTACGAGAGAGAACACTCAGACCTCATAGGAATAGTACCCATTGCCGAGGGCTGCTTGGGTTCCTGTACCTATTGTATCACCAAGCTGGCTAGAGGAGGGCTGACGAGCTTCCCTAGGGAGAGCATAATCACTAGGGTTCGGGATTTCTTGGCCATGGGAGTTGTGGAGATCTGGCTGACAGCGGAAGATACCGGGGTCTACGGCTGGGATATTGGGACCGATCTATCGAATCTGTTGGAAGGCGTAGTCTCACTGGAGGGAGATTTCCGGGTCAGGGTAGGAATGATGACCCCTAATTCCGCTCTCAGGATAGCTGACAGGCTACTAGACTCCTTCAAAAGCCCTAAAATCTATAAATTCTTTCACCTACCGGTCCAAAGTGGCTCAAATAGGATCCTCAGATTCATGGGAAGGGACTACACGGTGGAGGAGTTCATCTACCTAGTGAACCGCATAAGAGAACGGTACGAGGATTCAACTATAAGCACCGACATCATAGTCGGTTTTCCCGGAGAAACGGAGGACGATTTTCACCAGACTTTAAGGCTACTGGAGGAGGTACAGCCGGATGTGGTGAACCTAAGCAGGTTCGGACCTAGACCTAAGACGAAGGCCGCTTCGCTACTCCAGCTCCCAGTGAGCGTGATCAAGAGGAGGAGCAAGGAAGCAATGGAACTGATAGAGGAGATAAAAGAGAAGAGGAATGAGAGATTTCTGGGGAGAGACCTAGTGGTACTCGCATCCGAGGTTACCCCCAAAGGAACCCAAGGCAGGACACCTTCATACAAGCCGGTGGCCCTAGGGAAGGTCGAACCTGGATACTTCTATGAGGTCATCATCGAGGGATTCAGGAGCAACTACTTGCTGGGGCGGGTAGTAAGGAGGCTCGGAAAAGCTGGCCTCAGCTTAAACGTGCAGGTTGAGGGGTGCTCTTCTAGGTAAAATTTCAAAAAAGAGGTGGAGAACTCAGGATCTGTCCAGCCCGCTCTTCACTTCCACAGCATTTTGCTGCTTTGGCTTGAACAGCTTGACTAGGGCCTTGTAGACATTCCAAGCCCACGTTTCGTCCGAGAATCCCACTACATTGACGGTGGCATAAGAGTGCTCTGGCCACGTGTGTATTGCCACGTAACCCTTCCTCATCATCAAAAAGCCGCTAACGCCGTAGGGTTCGAACTCATGGACATGTACATGCACGCTCTCTTCTCCAACCTCCCTAGCCAACCTCCTTAGCATCTCTTCCATGAGAGAGGGGGAATCTAAGATCTCCCTATCCTCTATATCATAAAGCTCCGCTATCACTTGGGTCTCCTTCGGCCTTACCTCAGAGTTCATAGCTCTCTCCCGGTTTGAGGATTATCACTTCGCAGTCCAAACCCCTCTCCCTGAGCAGTTCCTTCAACTCCTCCGGCCTACCTTTGAGGACGGGGAAGGTCTCGTAGTGCATTGGGATCACCTTCTTTACCCCGAGGAGCTCAATAGCCTTGGCTGCCTCCAAGGGTCCCATCACGAAATGACCGCCTATGGGCAGTAAAGCCAAATCCGGCTTGTACAGTTCCCCTATCAGCCTCATATCATAGAAAACACCCGTATCACCAGCGTGATAAATTCTCTTTCCATCCAACTCCACTACGACCCCTGTAGGGGCTCCGATGGGACTACTGTGTATTGCCGTCGTCAGAGCGATCTTCACACAATCCACCTCAAAGAAGCCCCCAATGTTAGCTCCCACGGTCTTCTCAACTCCCCTGTTTCCGGCCTCCATTGCTATCTCGTAGATGCTTACAATGGTCCCTCCATGAGACTTCGCCAGTTTAATAGCATCATCTAAGCCGTGATCCCCATGTGCATGCGTCACCACGTAGATATCCGCTCCTTTGCACTGATCTATCGATATTGGGGACTGTGGATTACCTTCTATCCACGGGTCTATGAGCACCCTCTTACTACCCTCTAGCAGGAAGGCAGAGTGTCCCAAGAATGTGACCTTGACCATCTTACCACCCCACTGGGCGCCCTGCGAAAAGAGATAACTCTTACTCCCGCCTGCCCATGACGCGCTTGAGTCTCTTCAAGACACCCCATCTCTCCTTCCTCTTAGCGCCGCTCTTGACCTCGGAGAGGGCGACAAGGATCTTCGTCCTGATGGAGCTCCTCTTTTCAATTCTCAACATCCCGGCTAGGAATGAGAAGACATCATCTCTCGACACATTCTTCGAGAGAGAAGTCACAAGGGCCTCCCTAACCTTGGGCGAGGGATCCTCTCTGAACATCCCGAGCAGCTCCAGCGGAATCTCACCCCTGTCAAAGAGCTTGGATGCGCACTTGAGGTATGCCAGTCTCACCTCCGGATTGGGATCCTCCGCCCACTCCTTTAGCGATTCCATGGTCTCCCTATCGCACACCTCTCGAAGGATCAATATAGCGAGATCCCTAAGGGGACCCCCAATAATCTCCTCCTTTAATACATCGAGGAGGGTATCTTCCACTATCCGCTTCGTGATGTAACCTTCGAGGGCATTAGCCAGTCTCAGCAATCGGGAGGCCAGCTGCTCGTCACAGACACCTTCGACCTCGCATTCTCTTATAATCTTCAGAATAACTTCTATCCCATTATCTAAATCTCCGGATAACAAGCGTGAAATTGAATTATACAACACTTGAACGTAATGCTCAAACCTTTCTGAAGCCATCTGACCTAACTGGCGCAAGCGTTTATTATAAGTTGACTCCCACTATCCAGCGGTGATAAAAGGTGGTTGTGGAAATACCGGCGCCGCGGTTCGTTGAGGTCGATGGTAGGAAGATCGCAATAGGTGGTCCGCGGCCGAAGCTCAGAGAAGGGGAGAAGCTGCTCAGGCACACCTCATCGGTATGTCCCGTATGCTACAGACTGCTTCCTGCGATCATCTTCGAGAGAGACGGCGCTGTCTACATAAGAAAAGAGTGCCCCGAACACGGCGAGTTCGAGGACCTTTACTGGGGAGACGCCGAGATGTTCAAGAGGGCCATGGAGTTCGAGGTTCCCGGAAGGGGAATTTATCCTCCTCATACCGAGCTCTCCGCCCCCTGTCCCTTCTCCTGTGGTATATGCCCGGCTCACCAAAACACGACCGCTCTAGCGAATTTAGTGGTGACCAATAGATGTAACTTAGATTGCTGGTACTGCTTCTTCTACGCTGAGAAGGCCGGTTATGTGTATGAACCCACCTTGGAGGAGATAGATAGGATGGTAGATCTCCTCATAAAGGAGAAGCCGGCTCATGGAAACGCCATCCAGATCACAGGTGGCGAACCTACCCTTAGGGATGATCTGGTGGAGATAGTCAGGCTCCTCAGGAGGAAGGGTATCACCCATATACAGCTCAATACTCAAGGTATCATATTCGTGGAGAAGCCCGAGCTCATGAGGGAGCTGAGGGAGGCGGGGGTCAACACCATATACATGAGTTTCGACGGTGTCACCCCCGAGGCCAATCCTAAGAACCACTGGGAGATCCCGTACATATTGGAAGCCGCTAGGAAGGCGGGAATGACTAGTTTAGTGCTCGTTCCCACGGTAATCAAGGGGATAAACGATCACGAGGTAGGCGACATGATAAGGTTCGCTGCCTATAACATAGATGTCGTTAGGGGTGTGAACTACCAGCCAGTTTCCCTCACTGGTCAGATGCCCAAGGCCGAGAGGGAGAAGTACAGGATAACGATACCGGATGTAATAAGAAGGATAGAGGAGCAGACCGATGGACAGATATACAGGGAGGCTTGGTATCCAGTCCCATTCACCGTGGCCGTGAGCGAGTTCATAGAGGCCGTGACTGGTGAGCCCAAGCTCATGATGACCAATCACCCGGCCTGTGGAATGGCCACCTACGTTTTCCCTGTGTTCGAGAAGGTTGATGGGAAGAAGAGGGTGACTAGATTCATCCCGATAACGGACTTCGTGGATGTAGATGGATTCTATCACTTCCTTAAGGAGAAAGCTAGGGAGATCAGGGAGGAGCGCAAGAATAGATGGCTTACCCTCCTCAAGGTGGTTGCTAAACTACCGAGCTTCATAGAGAAGGATAAGCAACCCCCCGGCATAAACTTGATCGGAATACTCAGAAAGATAATACTTCAGAGGAGCTACAAGGCGCTGGGAGAGTTCCATTATAAATCGCTCTTCCTTGGGATGATGCACTTCATGGATCTGTACAACTACGATGTCCAGAGGGTCATGAGATGTGACATACACTACCTTTCCCCCGACGGCAGGGTCATACCTTTCTGCACGTACAATGTGCTCTCCGATCTGTACAGGGATAAGATAATCAAGGAGCACTCCATGAGCTTCGAGGAGTACGAGCGTAAGTACGGTAAGGGATTGATAGGAGCCGAGAGCAAGTACAGGAGGGACATCCCCAAGCTGGAGAACTCCGAGATATATGTGAAGACCTACGAGCCCTTCTTCCATAGGTTCAGAAGGCTCCCCGCAGCAGTGAGAGAATCCCAGTGAGTTAAATTGTACGACATAGCTGTGGTGGGCGCCGGCCCAACTGGGGCCGCCCTATCATATTTCCTATCCTCTAGCGGATTCAGGGTGCTTACCATAGAGAAGGATCCCCAGCCCGGAACGAGGACCATCTGCGGAGAATATTTGCCCGATCCTGATTCGCTTAAACTGGAAGGAGATGTTGCATCAGCTTACTTCGACTTTTTCAGGCCCTTTATAATCCATAGGATGGAGAAGATCAGGATGGAAGTGGGGAACAGGGAATTCACGACCGACTACGTGGGATACTCCATCGATAGGAAAGCTATGATAAGTCACAGACTCGAGGACTCCCTATCACAGGGTTCTACACTCGTTACGAGGGAGACTTTCATCACTGCTCGACCTTCGGAGGACGGATATCAAGTGACGACATCGAGGGGCAGATACGAGGTGAGATATTTGGTAGGGGCGGACGGATTCGGCAGCAGGGTCTCCAAATTGATCAACGGAGATTTGACGGTCAGGTGCGATGACCTCGCGTTGGCATTCTCCTCCGAGGTCATGATGGAAGTGAGGGAGCCCGATGTGATGAGGCTCGTGATAAGCGAGACTTTGGCCCCCGGAACCTACGCTTGGGTTATCCCGAGATCTGAGAGGGCTGCGAATGTCGGAGTCGGCGTCAGACTCAACATGATCAACGGATTCGATCCAAAGAGGGCAATGAAGAAGCACCTAACAAATCTGAAGGTGATGACCGAACCGAAGCTCAGGGGGCGGTACGTCCCCGCCGGGGGGATGGTTAAGAGACTTCATGATGGAGGAATCTTCCTAGCTGGAGACGCAGCTGGGATGACGGTCCCCTCAAACGGTGGAGGAATGCACACCGGCATAATAGCAGCATACCTTCTAGCTAGGTCGCTGGCGGAGGACAAGCCCGAAAACTACGTGTTCCATGTCAACAGGATAATCAAGCCGATGGTCAGCATAGGCCTCACACACAGGAGGGCGGCCGACTTCCTACTCAGAACAGGCCTCCTCTGGAGGACCCTTAGATTCCTGCCCCGTTCCATGGTTGAGGAGGTAATCAGGGTGGAGCGTGGGCCTTACTACCCTGTTCTTAAATTCCTCTCCTCGCTTTACGGACCGGTAAGGGGCAGAGTCGGTAGCTATCCAGCCTGTAAATAGGGTTCTCGCACTCATCGCACATTAAAGCGATATCGAACTCGTTGGAATAGATCGTCGAGCCCTCGATCGATGTGATGATACCCCCTCCTCCTCCCAGTGAGGAAATGAGCCATCTGACCTCATCCCTTATCTGATGGGGGGCTCTCTCTTCGGTGAGAGGGGCGAGCAAGGGAGCTATAACCACGAAGTCCCTCTTCTCATACGCAACTGATTGGAGCAAGGCCATCAAGGAGACCGCGTCCTTACCCGCGGTGGGCAGCCTCGATGCATCAATTATCAGCACACCAGCCATCTCGGGTAAAGCTTCATGTAGAGAAGGTCCTCCCTCCCCAAATAACTGTCGAAGTAGGGATCTCCCTGGCTCGGGGATCCTCACATCCTCCAATAGTGATATATCCCCCGTCCTTAGGACCTCACTTATCACCGAGGGATTCACTCCACTAAGGTAGGAGAGGAGAATGGAGGCGGTCATGTAGTAAGATGGCCCAAGGCTACCTGCATAGCCGAACCAGATCTCTTCAGGCCTAGCAATTCTGATCTCAATGTTTCCCAATCTTTCAATCGCATTACCACTCCAGTCAACCAGCACCACCCTTCTATTGTTTGAGAGGATGGCGGACAAAGATATCGCTAGAGAACTGGCTAGACCTACAGATTCGCAGATCACTAAAACCGATCTAAAGGATAGAGATGTTAGATCGATTCTGTTTTGAGGAGAGTCCTCCTTCATCGCCTTATTAGGAATAGTGGAGATGAAGGTGAGCAGTAGTAGAGGGGGGAGGAGGAGGGAGCCTAGGGCCAAGGGGAGGTAATACCTGAGGTCAACGCTACTCCTGATCCTGAAACCTGAATAGAAGAGGATAGTGGCCAAGGAGACGTTGATTAACCTCTGGGGCATCTCCATGGGCCATATCCTCACCATCTCCACGGAGAGGAACATGAAACCGAGTATCAGCAATACTACGGACAGCACATCCCTAGGACCTCTAAAAACCCTTCTGAGAAGGGAGAGTAGGGAGATCACGTCTCCAGCTCTCCCCGCTTGGATAAGAGCCGCTCTAGGAACCTGAGCTCCTCTAGGAGATACCTCATCTCGGCCCGATAAATGGCTCTCATCTGATCCTCCATGGATTCAGCGCCCAACAGGAAACCCTCCACTCCGATGGACAGTGCTTCACGTATCAGATCGACCGAGGGAACCTCCTCCCCTAGATCCACCATGAGATGGTCGAAGCTGGAGGCTACAGGAAGGGCCGCGCGGAACCCCTCTAGATTCACGGGCAAAATCGCACCATCGTAGAGCTCCGACAGCTCATTGGCCGACAGTACAAGCTCAGCCCTTCCCAGATATATGAAGAACTCCGAGCTGGGTGAGGAGGCCGCGATGGAAAACAGCTTTTCCTTTGCCTCCTCCACATTATCGGCCTCCACGACCACTTTCACCGCGCCTAAATTCCCTATATCCGCGGTATCCCCCACTATG
>Ga0256914_1000434_pt1 | contig 41373 bp, 47 predicted proteins | sample HulkmetaG_FD_191571 | JGI IMG/M metagenome (GOLD analysis project Ga0256914, IMG submission 191571) | Hydrothermal chimney microbial communities from Main Endeavour vent field at the Juan de Fuca Ridge, Pacific Ocean - Hulk | ecosystem: Environmental > Aquatic > Marine > Hydrothermal vents ... | reverse complement strand
GCGACCAGCGACGCGACCGCACCGCCCGCCGCGAGCCAGATCACGACAAACGCGAATACTCGGCCGCTGCTGGACGATCGGCCAGCCAGCTGGGCCGTGAGTCCAGCCGACATGCGATCGCAGCGTGGCGCCGCCGGAATCCGGCGTCTCGTGCAAGTTTGGTCCATGTCGATGCCCATATCTGCCCCTTTACGCGCGAAACCAGAAGGCCGCCAGCGCCGCGCCGGCGGAGAGAAAGCCGATGGACGCGACCAGGCCGCACAGGCCGCAGAGTGCCACGCGGCTAGCCCGGGCCTGCACATCGGCCAAGTGCCAGCCATAGATCAGTCCGGCCATCGGCGAGAGCAGACCGGCGGCGTAAATCATGCACAGCACTACCATTACGAACATGTCGATCACGCCCACGGCATGCGCTCCACGTCAGCCATCGGTGCCGCCCCGGTCGCGTGCTGCTCGATCCCGAGCGTTTCCTGCTTCGGCTCGCGCGGAGCGTCGCGATCGTTCAGCAGCGCGCAAATCGTTTCCGCCCGGACCTTTGCATCGAACCCGCGATCGTCGCCGTCAAGTGGGAAGCACACGCACCAGACGCCACCGGCGCCGCCCGGCCCCATCACGGCGAAGTCGCCCCGCTGACCGCGAGCTACGCGGAAGTCCTTTCCGGGCTTGAGTTTAGCGGCCACTGCACACCTCCTTCTTCTCGAAGCCGTTTCGTTCCCACGCTTCCCTCGCCGCTGTAAGTAACGACGGTGGAAGACGTTGCGCGTCTTGCCCGATCTTGTCAAACTCCGGCCCGGGGCGCGCGGTCGGCCAGCGCCCGCGGATCAGCGAGCAGGCGCGCTCGACGACCTGCGGCCATTCCGCCGGCGGGATCGAGGCGACCACTCGCCGCGCGTCAGCGAGCCGCTTGGCGTCGCGTCTGCGCCGGCGTCGCCGCTTCCGCTCCTGCGCCAGCTCCTGGGCCAGGTCGAGCACGTCACCCGGTGGATCGGTCGCCAGCGACACGATCAGGCCGGGCCGATTGACCACGTTGCGCCGCCGGCCGGCGACCTCCACGGCCGCCGCAATCACGTCCGGCTCGGTCGCCGCCGCGAGCCGCTTCGCGGCCCGGTCGCCTACCCCGGCCTCGACGAGCAGCCGGACGGATTCCGCGTGCGTGTCTTTTTCTTTCGCAACGCCACCAGCAGCACTCCTACGAATTGCGCTTGCGCTCGATTGCTGGTTGGTCTCTTTCTGTTCTTCTGTTCGGCGGACATCTGGATGTCCGGGGTTGCGCTCCAAAATGTCCGGGGTGACACCAGATGTCCGGACATCTGGATGTCCGGGGTTCGCCACCGGTGGCGCCGAAAGTCCGGACATCTGGATGTCCGGGGTTCGCGAGGGGCCGGATGGTAGGATCGTGTACATGCTGGGTCGGCCCTTGCGGCGATCGACGGCGACCAGGCCGGCGTCAACGAGCGCGCGTAGCGAGCGGCGGACGTGGCGATCGGAGGCCCCGACGATCCTGGCGAGGCGGCGGATTGACGGCCGCGCCGTCCAGTCGGGATCGACATGAACACAAAGGGCGATGTACGTCAGGACGGCCACTCTCGGCAGTTGGGACAACGCGCCGCTTGTGACCGCATCGGTGGGGATCCGGCCGAATTGCGCTGATGCAGGGCTGGGCGGTGGCACTATCTGACCTCACATTTGTGGGGTGGATCGGCGCGCCGGGGTGAGGTCAGGAGTGCCCCGGCGCTGCCGAGCCATTAGCCGCTGGCCGGCGGCGCCCCGGATCGTGTGCGTGTGCGCGGCCGCCGTCGCACTCGGCCACCACGCGCCAGCATGTTAGCGACTTGCCCAGCTTCCCACAAGTCAGGCGAGAAACTGTAGCCCAGCGGCGGCATCGCCGTCGCGCTCGCTGCGCAGGTGGCTCGCCATGTCCCAGGTGATGATCGCCCAATCAGAAGGCGGGAACGCGAGGTGCTGGTACGTCGCGCAGATCGCGTCGCGCTGCCGAAGCATCCGGCCGGCCAGGCCGTCAGAGAATCCGTGCTCGTACGCGCGCGGCTCGCCGGCGACCGTCGAAAACGCCTCCAAGATGAACACCGGCCGCACCGTTTCGGCCACCGCGGACGATGCGCACGCCAGCAGCCACGCCCGGTGCGATCGGTCGGAGCGCACGCCGTAGGCGGCTGCCGAGTCCTGGATAAGCACGGTCCCGTAACCAGCGCGCGATGCGATGCGGAACATGCGCCGCCACCGCTGGCGCGCGCACAGGCCGCCGGACTTGCGCGAGTCCTGAGAGAAGACCGAGAACGCCAGGCCGCAACCTTCGGTGCCCAGCTTGGTATCGTAACGTAGGACCGGGTAGGCCGCGCGCATCATCCGCTCGAACCTGTCGAGACCACGGTTACTCCGGAGCAGCGACGTCTCGACCGGGTTCACGAGGAATGCCGCGCGCGACTCGCTCAGCCACGACGCACACGCGTTCTGGAACGAAACGGATTCCTTCGCACCTTCGGCGATATCATCAAGTACGTGTTCGATCGTGGCGCCGCCCCAGAATCCGGGATCGTGCGAGAAGGCGACGTATAGCTCGTTCGTCAGCATGAGCAAATCAGCGGTCATGCCGAGATTCAAGTAGCGCGGCGCCCAGATTCCGCACGGCCCGAGCTTCGTGCCACGGGCGGCGAGGCGGGCCAGACCATCAGCCTGCGGCTTGACCCACGTGCTCGACGAGTTGAGTGAAATTGCGGTGCCGGTCATCAATGCCTCCCTTTGCCGCAAAACGTGCAGCGATATGGTGTGAGCGCTGACGCGAGGCCGGCCAGCAGCCAGATCGGCAGCCACAGGCCGGCGGTGAGGATCGTGAGCACCAGATGCAGGCCGTGCGCCGGGCCGTCCTTTGCGAACGGGCGCATCTGCCCGCAGTCGGCACAGTACCGCCGGATGGTGACACGCGCCATGTCAGCCCCCTTTCTTGCGCCGCGCTATCCTGGCTTCAGACTCGGCGATCAGCGCACGGGCCGCGGACTCGACATTCACGAAGACGCTGCGACCCGACTTGATGTGCGGCAATCGCCCGCCTTCGATCGCGCGCCAGACGACAGACGCCGGCAGCCCGAGCCGCGCCGCCGCCATCCGCCAGTGCAGAAATACAGTGTCTTCGATCATTGCGTGGCCTCACACGCGCTGAAGTACACCTGGTTGTTGCCGTCGATGTCGGCGCACTCCACGCGCAGCCTCCACTTGCCCTTCGCGTCTTTGCGCCACGAGTGGATGTAGAACTCGCCGCCAGCGCGCAGCCAAGCCTCCAGGTTATCGTTGGCCAAGGCCTTCTCGCGCCGCGTCGCGTGGTTGCTCCCGCTCGTGACCTGGATCATGGCGATGCCACCGAAGCAGATCGCCAGCAGATCGCCGAGGCCGAACAGGTCGCGCTTGAACATGCTCGCCGGCTTTCCATTGCGCGCCGGAATCCGCACGTCCTGCTCGACCGTGGCGACGCGATAGCCTGCCTTCTTGAGCCAGTTGCGTGATCGCTGCTGCGGCGTCATATCGCCTGGCTCCGCATGCGCTCGGCGTAAGCATTGTACGCCTCGCGAAACTCGATCGCGGCGCTGATGAATCGGTCCACGGCGCGGTTCATCTCCTTGTCCGAAAACGCGTCCTCGAACTCACTTTGGAGGTACTGTTCAACGAGCTTCGCCACTGCGATGTGGCCTTGCGGAATGCACCAGGCGGCCATCCGCATAGCGCAGCACAGCGCATCCGCGAACGTGTCCTCGGGCCCGCTCGTTGACGTCACCTTGAAATCGGTGCCTTCGAGCGTAACGGCATAGTCGTACTCACGCATATGTATCGTCCTCGTTCTCCAGCACACCAATGTCATGCAGCAATAAACTCGCAGTCTCTCGTGACCACATGTGTACCACGCGGTATTCGCAAGCGACGCGCCTGCTCGCTCGGGATGCTGCTGAGATATAGCACCTGTAGTTGTTCTGGTAGCGATAGACAATCTATTATCGTTAGGCGGCTGAGGTCCAGGAACTCTACGGTCTGTGGCAATTCCAAGCCTTCGGCACTTACGATGTTGCCGAGATACAGCACGCGGACCGTATCCGGTAGCCGCAGCCCTTCCGCGATGTCGATGCTAGCGAGATTCAGTGTGTGAACCTGCGTCGGCAAAGTGAGCCATTTCACGCTTTTGAGGCCACGGAGGTCTAAGTAACAAACGCTATCTGGTAGCACCAATCCTTTCGCGCTTGGCAGGCCGCGAAGGCTCAGCGTGCAAACCTGCTTGGGTAAACGCAATCCTTCTGCGTTTTCGAGACCGCCAAGTAACAGTGCGTGAACGCGCTCCGGCAACCAGAGCTCATTGGCGCTTTTGATTTTTGGAAGATTCAACGTGCCGTCTACGGCCAACCACTGTTGCCATTCTCGGTCTTTTCGCAACAGCCCTGAGATCATCGCGGTCCGCGTGTTCCCGTAGGACAGAACGCTGTCGCGGTCAGAAGTTGTCCATGCGACCAATGAGTCAGGTCGTTCGCCAGTCCATGTCCATGTACTGACCTCGTCTGGCGCGAGGCCGAGTTCTGCGATAGTGCAGCGGTGGCATATCGTGTCGCGGACAAGTACCCGACCATCCCGCGTTACCACTCCGCTCAGGAAAGCGCACACTTGCCGTCCTCTGTTGTGGGCTGCACAACGCGACCGTCCTCGATGACGATACCGGTACACTGCCCTTCGGAGACCTGCTCGATTATCACCTGCCGGCCATTCTTGACGGCCAGCTCGCAGACAGCCTTGAGCGATTGCGAATCGAGCACGCTGGCGTCGCGGAGCAGCACAGCCTTGAAGCCGAGGTCACGCGCCATCGCAATCGAGGTTGATACGATCGCCTGCTCGGCCGCCGACGCTTGCTCAAGCGGCACGCCGTTGTAGAGCACGCGCTCGTCGTCGAACGACAGCCCCTCGACCGGCAGGTGCGCGTTGGCGACAAGATCGGCCTTTTGCCGCTCGATCGTGTCGATTTCAGAACTGCAGCGATCGCGCTCTTCGCGGAGCGTGTTCAGCTCTGCCTCCAACCGCATGCATTCGCGTGCCGCCGCCGCGCGCTCGTTGGCTTCGGCCGCCGAGTCGAGCCGCTGCTTGAGCGAACAGAGACGGTTTTCAAGGTCGGCCTCGTCGATATCGCCATAAGCCGCCTTGGCATCGGCAAGGTCCTTCTCCGCGCGCGCAAGCTGCGCGCGCAGGTCTGAGCAGGTTTCTTCCAGCGACTCGATCTTGGCGCGCTGTCTGCGCGCAGACGCGAGTGCGTCAATGGCGGCCTGGTATTCTTCGGTCGCCGCCGCGATATCGACCGGCTCGCAATCATCCGCATCCACCGCTCCGACCTGCGCCAACGCGCCTTCGATCCTCTTGATGTCGCGGCCGATGTCGCGCCGCTTCTCGTACGCGCTCTGTCGCTGCGATTCCAACCGCGCGAGGTCGTCGGAAATCCCGGCAATCGCCGCGAGCGCGTCGCGCTGCCCCTTGGGTCCCAGGCGCATGAATGCCAGCGGATCGAGCGCGATCCGATCGTAGAGGCTGTCGAGCACGGTCTGCGGCGACGACAGCTTGCCACCGTTCTTGGCGCGCACTTCCAGGCGCGAGCCCCTGGAATCCCACTTGCGTTCTACCACGAGGTCTTCGCACTCCAGGACCACGCGCGCCTTGGCGGCGCCGTGGCGGATTGGATCAACCGGCTGCGCCTTTCCTCCGCCGATCGCGGCCTCGATCGCGTCGAGCACGCTGGATTTGCCCTGCGCGTTGCGCCCGACGATCTTCACCACGTCACCTTCCGGAACGATTTCGACCGCCACGAGACGCTTGAAGTTCTCCGCGGTGAGTCGCACGATTCGCCCGGCGCTTACCTGCTGCTGTCTGCTATCCACGGTTTCCTCCTTCTGATTTCTTGCCTTTATCTCCGCCCAGCAATTCGCCCTGCTGCGGCGTGTCGGCCTCGTTCGCCTTCGCCGCCTTGGCGTGCTCGGCCTTCAGCGCTTCGAGACGTTCGCGGGCCTCCTCAGGCTCAATGTCCGGCGGGAACAACTCGTGCGGCTGCGCCACGCCGTCTTTCAGTGAGGCGTACATGCGGCGAAGTCGCACGAGTTCGGTTTCGCTCGCGGACTCCGCCTTGTGCCCCAGGAACCGCTCGATGTCGTTTTGCGTCACGCCGAAGTCGCTGCGGAAGGCCACGAGCATGTCGCGTATACGATCAGCGCGCGGCTTCTCGTGACCGCTCGCAAGAGTCTTGTCACACTCGTTCTTCGCCATCTCCACGATGTCATCCGGGATTACCGACTCCAGGCATTTGCGCAGCCGGCGTGATCCGGCGTTCATCGCGTTTTCGTAGATGTCGCGCGGGTCCGTCAGTTCGTAACGGCCCTTCTTGGTGACGCGCACGTTTGGAACGCGAAAGGTGATGGAGCGACGCACGTTGCTTTGACAATCCCACGCGAAGGCTTCCATTGTCACGCCATCATCGTCTCGGTCGAGCTCGTTGACGCCGTAATCCAAGTGTCCCCAGTGGCGGGCGATCTCTTCCATCAGATTGATGTTGGCGCCGCGAATCAGTTGCCCGCCGCGCACGTACTCGTAGTGCGAGTTCTCGGCGAGCGACCTGCGCCGACAGGCGTTGCGGATTCCCGCGATTGCGGCCGCTTCGTCACGCGGGAATCTGCGAGCCATGATGATCGCGCCCTGGACCTGCTGAATCGCCCGGGCAGATGCAACTTCGATTGGCGCGCCCGCGCCTTGCGGTTCCTGCGCGGGCTCGACGTGCTGCATTTCGTAGTTCGGCATCGGCTGCTACTCCTTCTCGACCTTGTACCAGCGGAACGGCCGGAACGGCCGCCCGGTCTTCCAGAATTTCGGATCGTCGGCGATCTGCGGGAAGTCGCGCAAGACGGCTTCCTTGTCCAGCGTTCTCCGGCCCGCCTGCTGCCGACGGTATACGCGAATGCGGCCAGGCACTTCGATGACCTCCGCCTCGTCTCCGGCCAGGCGGACGAGGTCATCCTTCGCCATCGACAGCGCCTCGTCCACCTCAGACTTGAGCTCGGCGAACTCGACGATTCGACGCGCCGCGGTCGCCGCCGCGTCGTCCTCCAGCACCGCGATTTCGGAGCCGTCGGCCGGCGGCAATTCCTCCTGCGGCTCGTCGTCAGGCGGGGGCTCCTTGCGCAGCACGTAGCCGTAGAACTCGGCCTCGGCGGTCATCAGCCCATCCATCTGCGAAGCTGTCGGCCGAACGAACTGCACGAGGAGCGATTCCGGCGCGGGGTCCAAAACGTCCATCGCACAGAACACGCAGCAGTCTGCAACAACGATTGGGCAGTGGTGCCAGCACTGAATCGTCCAGTGCTCTGGAACGCCCGACCTGCGCAGCCTGGCCATCGTCGCTGGGTGGACGCACTTGATTTCGACGGGGATGCGCCCGTCAGCGCATCTCAACCACCCGTCGGGCCGTGTATGCGCGTGCGGGCACGCATCGTTGTAGATCGCCGCGTCATCCGGCGGACAGACTTCGGCCCCAACCCGCTCCGCCAGCAGTTCCCGCGCGATCGGCTCGTAGACGACTCCGGCGCGCATGGCCGGCGTCGGTTCCGTGATCGTCGGCATGCCATCGTGATATGCCGCGACCATCCGCGCCCACAGCTTCCGCCGGCTCAGGTAGGGACTCTTGCCGATCGCGGCCGCGGCGTTCGAGCCGCCGATCGTGCGGTAGTGCTCGACGAGCCAATCGTGTGATTTCTGAACGGCCTGCATGTTTCCTCCTTTCATGCGGGAGCCGGGGATTGAACCCGTACAGGCCACCGCGGCGAAAAGCTCACAAAAGCCGCGGTCCATCTCCCGCGCCGACGCACCGCTAGCGCAGCAGCAGCGCGCCAGGAAGCACCGTGACGGATGCGCAGGTCTCCATGATCACCTGCGCAGCTAACTCAAGCACCTCCTGGGTCGCGCGCGATTCCTCGCCACAGAACGGGCTGAGCCGAAGTTGCCCCTCGCTGATATCGATATCCAGCGAGACGCGCAACTGGCACACGAATTCGATCGCACCGTACCTGTGAAGCTTGATCACGGTCTCGCTCGGAATCGCGTCGCCGGCTGCCGATGTGACCTTCTGATGCACGCTTTTCCCGAGTGTGTCAGAGCCGTGGGCCGTCGCCGATTCGCTGGTCTCTTTCTTTTCGAGCTTCAGGGCAGCAATGGCATCAACGAAGCTGTCCTGCACGCAACCCCTCAGATCAACACGGAGCTTGCGAACGAACTCGCGATGGCTCTGCCAATCACGCAGTTCTCGCAGACACTCCCATTGCTCCGACGAGTTGAGCACGAGCGTGACGAAATCGCGGCGGTCGGCTGACAGCGCGGCGACGATCTCGCGGTCGCTCAAAAATACGGGCACGTCATGGCCTTCCGGAAGCCGGTGTTTCTCGTCGATCAGCACGCTGTCGCGGAGTGCGGTCAGCGCATCGCAGAACGCATCCAGCGTAGCCACGTAGACTTGCAGCGTCGGATGCGCCGCGTCCACCCATGTGACTCCACCGTTGTTCTGGACGAGTTGTCTTCGGCACGTGCCGATGCCGGCCAGCGTCTTGTTGGCCGCGGCGTCTCTGACGAGCTGGGCAAACGCATCAACATCGAACATCACTCACCACCTTTCTGCGCTTCGCGGAGCGAGAGTTGCTCCACGTTGTCCGGGCTGTCGGTCGAGAAAACGAGTGCCTTGCCCTGCGGTCGCATCGAGTATTCGATCGTGGACCGCTTCGGGCACTTGAGCGCGACGTGCATTCTGACGGACACGCGATCGAGCGAGCCGCCGTCCTCGCTGATCGGCTTCATCTCGATCGTGAGGACGACCTTTCGCGCGCCGTCAACCGCCGGCCTGTCTTTCAGGTCTTCGACGGCGCGCTCGATCTCCTGTGACAGGGCGGAGTCAACCCTTCCAAGATCGAGATGTCGCAGGTTCCCGAGCGTAAGCGGTAGTCGGGGTGGCACTTCAGGCATGCTGTCTCCTTTCATTTTTGGTCAACCAACGCGGGAGCCGGGAGTCGAACCCGAGCGGAGGAAAAAACGCCACGCGCCGTGGGACCGGGGGGAAATCCGCAAGCGCGCGGGCCACCGTGGCCTTGCTCCCGCAGCGCCGCCCAGGTCACGACGCCCGGGCGGGCCGTGTATACGCCTCGCCTGATACGCACCCGGCGAGATTACGGGAATTGCGGCAGCAGATACCGGCGCCCGTGGCGTCAGCACCTTGAGCCACGTGGCAACGCGCTCGGACACCGGTGCACGTGTGGGGTGCTTGCAGCCCCTATCTGCTGCCGATATCGACCTCGCCGATCGGTTCGATCCATAGCAGAAAAAAAGCGACATCATCGAACGTAACGAAGAACTCTCGCACAGCACCAGATATGGCCGGCGTCTCATGGGCAACCAGGTTGGCCAGGTTGAAGGTCGTCCCAGGCTGTGATAGCACTTCGTCTAGCGCCACGGTCTCGCCGTCGCATCGGACGTATGCCGCCGGCTCTTGTGTGGACTCGTCATGGTGGCGCTTGTAGATCGTCAATGGCATCGGCATCGTAGCCTCCTTCAGAAACGAGCACGCCGGGGAGCGCCGTGTTGAGGTACAGCGGCGCCCGGCCGCAGCTCAGGGGGTTGTTGGGGAACGGAGTACAGTGCGGCCCCGGTCCCGGCGGTGCTCGTATGAAGTATGAGCGAATTTTGCGGAAAAGTCAAGCTAATTGGGCGAAGTTTCGCGAATATTGCGCATAAACCGCATTGCACGCTCTGCGATTTCTGCGGCTGATTTGTAGAACTCGTCTGCCGCCCTGCGCTTCTGTGCATCTGGTACATGCGGGTCCAGCAGGATCGCTCGTGCGGCCTTGAACTGCTTGCCCATGAGTCGATGCGCGCGTTTCAGGACCGGGTATACTCGAAGCACATCCTTGTTTCGCCTGCGGTAGTCGTTCGCTTCCGGCCCGGACAGCGCACGCGCCCCGCGATAGACGCTACGGGCGTGCTCCCAGGAGTCGAAGAACTGATTGATCGACTCGGCATTTCGCCAGGACGGCTTGAAGATGATCGCACGGACGATCGGCAACGCTTCTGGCGGAGGCCCGGGCGCCTCGGCCTTGCTCTTTCCGATACCGAGCAGCGGGTCGAAGATAAACCGGGTCGCATCACGTCCTGCGCCGCCAGTGAGCCCGCGGATCAGGTGGTCGATCTTTGCCGGCGCGATTTCGACGCCGAGATATTCTTTGAACAAGCTCGTGAGCCAGCGAGCTGTCCTGCTGCTGTGGAGCCGGCCTTGCAATTCTACGGGGAGCCCTTCGTCAGCAGCGGCGACGATTGGACGTTTCCAGTAGTAGCTCCATCCGCGCGTGCCGGCAAGAACTTCAAGGATCGGTTGAATCCCCATCGGCGAAAAGCTGGGGCGCAGGTCATCCAACACCATGGTTGAGAACTTGCGAAACGCTTGCGGATCGCCGCCGCCCTGGCCAGTCGCAGGGTCGATCCCGGCATTTTTGGCCACGGTCCGCTCGATTGCCGATCCAACGATTCCGAAGATGTAGGGCTTGCGAAGCCGGACATAGACTGTGTGGCCGTCGTCGGCCCGAAACAGCGGGAAGTGCCAGTACCGGTCTCGTTCCTCCACCGGGATCCTGAAGTAGTCGTCCGGGTCGCCAACGGCAGCGATAAGCCCAAGCTCGGCAACCGTCGGGGCCACCACGACGGAGAAGAGGCGCCCGAGCGTGCGGGCCGGATTGTCCTTCATGATCCGGCTGGCCTGGGCCACGGACAGCATCCCGGCGTTGAAGAACGGCACGTACTCGTTGATTGCTTTGCTCAGGCGTCCACCACCGGAGAAATCCAACGTCACCTGGGATGCGGCATACCCGGCCTTGATAAGGCTCGCGCGATCAGTCTTGCCGTCGCGCACGAGCTCGAACTCGACCAGGCGGTTCGCAAGCTCGAATACCTCATTGATCCTCGCGATCGGCTGAGCGGTGAGAACATCCACGAGCTGCTGCCGGACGTTGCCCCGTTTGAGTCGGACGCCTTGTCGCTGCTTTTTGAGGTAGCTGCGCAGGTCATCCATCGACTTGAGTTCGTCAAAGATTCCGCTCATGTAACCGCCTGAGTGAAGGAAGAGCTTGTAGATGTCCCCTTCAGTCCAGGCGTCCCGCAAAGCACGATAGTACGCGGCCGCACGTTTCGGCATCCTGCGCAGATCGGCTTCGGTAATCATGAGCGCAGTAACCGAGTCGCGTGTGAAGTTGCTGAGAATCCATGTCGGGTTGTACGTGGTCGCCCCGGCGCGTAGCACCTGAGCCGGAACCGTGGCAACCCTCCGCATGGATTCGGCGAGCGTATTCGAGAAGTGGAACACGCCAGCTGGACTCGTGAGCGAGTCGATGAGTTCGTACAGCATCTTGTCGTGGACCTGCACGAACACCGGCTGTCCGTCCCGGTAGAACCCGTAGGTCATCGCCTTCCGGTCGATCTTGCTGGATGGCGAGAAGAAGTCGCTGTCGCTCATCGCCTGCACAGCGTTGACGACCGCATAGAGGTCATCTTCGTTCAGGGCGTTCAGTTCGCTCTGCGAATCCTCGATGAAGATGCCCTCGTCGGTGACGCGCACGCCCATTTCGCGGAGCACTCGCTTGGCGAGGTCATCGCCCGGCACCTTGAAATGCTGCATCGGTCGCGGAACCTTCGAGAGCCAGTTTCCGGAGCCTGGAAGCGGACTGATCGCGTTGAAGAACAGCGCCTTCACTTGGTTCAGGTGCGCGTTCATCGTGAGTTGCTGGATGCTCCTGAGGTACGAATCCAGCGGGGGGTGATACCGTCCCAGGATGCGCCCCTTGATGAACCGCTTGAGACCCTTTCGCAGCCCGGCCGCGCCTCCGCCAGCCATGCGTTCGGTCGGTTCCGCGAACGGCTCGCTCCAGAGCGGCATGTAGTACGGGTTGAGTTTCAGGATCGTCTCGGCCGCCTTCTTGTCGATGAGCCCGAAGTACGGCAGGTATGTTCCGATGAACCAGCGATTGAACTCCTGATGCTTGGCGAGCTTTTCGTCGAACCCGGGGTATTCTTTCCGCACGCGTTCGACGAACGCCTTGAGCGCCGCATCGCTCGTGCTGACGGGATTCTTCACGTCGTCGAAGACGTTGAACCCCTGGCGGCGCTTGTCGATCGCGTGCAGGGCGGCGATAGCCTCGGCCATGAGTTCTGAGGGGATTGTGCCGTCCCATATCTCGCCCAGCGCGAGGTCGGGACGCTGTGTCGCTGGATTGGCCGGATCTGCCGGATCAAACGTGCCGAAACGAATCATGTGTGCGAATGCGCCGGACGCGAAGTTTCGAACGTGCTGAGCCCTTGGCATGAGTCCCGTGACGGGATTCGCCGGGTCGCGCCCGAGGTCCTTGTCAACTGTCGCCGCGCGTTTGGCGTAGTTGAACCAGTCGATGATGATTCGGTCAGCGACATTGCGGAGAGCCACCTCTCGCCACGATTTATTGCGCTGGTAGCCGATTAGCGTCATCAGCGGACGTTCACCGAGCGTTTTAGCTGCCTCGAACCGAACGCGCGCATTTTGGAGAATGTCATATGTTTCCGGGCTCACCGACTGGAGCAGGTCCCCAAATTCCGCAAACACTGTCGGCGCCGCATCGGCAGCCGATGCCGGATCGGTAACCCACAACCGCAGGAACTCGGCGAACCCTTCGCGCGTATACCCCGCAGCCGGCTTTGTGCTTCCGTACAGGGCCTTGCCGAGTGCTACGAGCTCTTTCCGCCAGTGCTTCGGGAAACGAGTATCGGCGCGGCCCTTCTTGCCCGTCGCTTTGAACAGCATCTCGTCTATGGCGTGCCCGATCTCGTGGAAGAAGGTCTGCAAATCGTGCCCGTACTTGAGCCTGATTCTCCGCACGATCGGCACGTAGTAGCCCAGCGATTTGCGAATGCGCCGTTTGTCGTCCGCGCGAACTGGACCGATGCCGAGCCAGCGGGTTAGGTCTTCAACGATCTTGAACACGTCCGCAGCCGGGCCGGCATCCTTCCCGGTTCGCATGGCCCGGATCACTTCGGCGGTCATCTTGCGGACGTGCCTTCGTGTATCACCTATCTGCTTGCGTGCCGCGGAAAACGGCTTGAGGTCAGGCGGCTGCTGTACATTGGGCGGGTACTGGCCGTGTTGCTCGGCGGCCTTGCGTGCCTTTTGTCCCTTCGGTACCGGGCCGGCCCGTTCCCCGGGGAATCCCATGGTCGCGGCCGGGCTCGTTCTGGCCTGGTGTTTCTCGACGCGGTTCCGAATCGCCCGGGCTGTTCGAACTGGCACGAATGCACCTAGGTATGCGCCGGACACATCCGTTGCTTCGGTTTCGGCGCCGGCGAACAACTTGGCCTGCTCTGGCGAGTCGGCGCGCATGCGCTGGTACAGGTCGTGCATCCATTCGGACATGCTTGCTTCCGGCGACCGAAGACTGGACGCGCGATTCATGCCGACGGCGAGCGCCACAGACGGGATGGCGCCTTCTTCGCTCAGGATGTCCACGCCTTCCATGCCCGGCAGCGTTGCCGTCTCAGACACTTTTACGAGGTCATCGAGGAACTTGGCCGGCGACTTCCCGGATTCAGCAAGCGACTGGAACAGGTAGCCGGCGGCGTTCATCACCGGATAGAGGTCGTACTGGGGCCTGATCTTTCCTGCGGCGATATCGCTCTTGATCTTGGCAGCGAATGGAGCCATTACCAACAGCGCACGCTCGAAGTCCTCGCCCATCGCTCTCGCAGCGTCCACGATCGGCTTGGGCAACATGGCGAGGAACGCTGCCCTGGCGCGATCGGCCAGTGCTTCCTTGTCGGCGGCGAGCGTCTTGTGTTCTCCTACGAGCCATTTCTTGAATGCCGGATTGTCAGCCAGGAATTGCTCCACGCTGTCCTCGTCCATCCGTGTCGGGACATGCGTGATATCCGGCATCGTGTCCAGGTCGAGCCCGGCAGCGAGCGCGGCCGCGCGTTCGAGACGAGTCTGCTGAAGCCCGCCGCCGCCTTGCCCAAAGGCCGCCACATGGGCAGCGTTTCCACGCGTCAGCCGGCGGATGAGAACCGGACGGTCAACGCCTTCGGGAATCTCAACACCTTCGGCTTTGAGCGCCTTCTTGTACTCTTCCCACTGCTGTGGAGTCCAGGCCGACATTCCGATAACGCGGCCGTTGCCCTGAACAACGTACTCCTTGCCGGTCGCTTCGTCGTGCTCCGTTACTGGCGGCCCGTCAACCGGGCTTGAGCCGGAGCGGGTGAACACATCGAGTTGCGGGTTGGTGGCGATGTCGTTGACCTGTGCGACCGCCGGAATCGCAGACCGCTCACGGGCCTGATAGCCAGATTTCTTCTCGTACTCTGGATTCTTGGCGACCGATTGAACTTCGCCGGATTTGCTAGTCACAGCCACGTGCGATGGCACCACGCTTTCAAGCGGTACTACATCAAGCACGGCCTCGTGCCTGTGCATGTTGTCGTCGTACAGCGGCGTCGGCCGACCGACCCATTCGCGTGCGTTCGGCGGGCCCTTCTCCCGAATCGGTGTCGGGTTCGGGTAATCGCGATCCTGCACAGCACCTTCGGCTGGCGTGGGCTTGCTCCGGTCCGCCGGTGCCGCGGCCTCGTCTGGGGCTGGCTCTTCCACTGGCGGAGTTGTTTCTTTGGCCGGCGCCGCCTCCTTGACTGATTCCTCCGCTGTGACAACCGTCAGCAGTTCCGACGGCACGCTCGCTTCGGTGTCGTATGGCGGGTCCACGTGAATCATTACGTGTGCGGACGCGTCCGGGTTGGTCAGCACCGTACCGGTGAACTGGTCGCCCTGGTCGTTCTCCCATGTAACACGCTGGCCCTTGGCGACATTCGTCGTTCCCGACAAGTCGATTACTTCCGTTTCCGCCGGCTGCGCTTGCTCCTGCTGCTGTCCGCCTTCACGAACTCCTGCGCCACCTTCTTCGGCGGGCACTTGCTCCTCGCCCGGCGGCGGCCCTTGGTGCTCGCGCACGTTCTCATCAACTTGGCTTGCTTCGGCGTCTTGCTTGGCATTCTCGATCTCCCGATCGGCTTGCGCGACGACCTCACGTAGAACCTCCATGAACTGGTCGCGCTGTTCCTTTCGAGCCAGCCACGGCACATTGGCGCGTGTCGGCTCTTTGCCGGCCAGCTCTCTGGCTTGGTCGATATCCGTAGCGACGGCGTACCGCGCCATGTGGAGCATGTCCGCCGGCTTGTACTTGCGCGTCCGCATTTTGGCTTCCGCGCCGACATGGCCCATGCCGATGAGCCCAGCGAATCCGGCAAGCTCCTTCACGAACTCCTCTGGAGTCGGCGGATCGTAGTTCTGCGTCACGCCAGCGGCGTAATCCAGAATTTCCTCAAGTCGTTCTTCGCCGATCTCTCCAAGCAGCCCGTCGATTCCGACGTTCTGAAGGTGAACTGCCGCGGCATCCAGGCCCCAGCCGTACTTGTTCGCCAGCGCGGCGACCATGCGCGCCCGCAGCGCGGCGATGGCCTCCGGGGCGGCGCCGATCTCGGGGCTGGTGACGGCCTTCACGAATCTGCCGAGCGCGCGTCCGCCGATCTTGAGCCCTTCCTCGATAGCGCCGCCGGCGAACTCTGTGCCCGTGGCGATTGACGTTTGCGCCGCCCCGAGCATGAGGCTCTTGAGCCAGGGCTCTCTCACTGGCGCTGTGCTGATGTATCGGAGCGTCTTGTCCGCTTCCGGGGTGAGCGCGAATCCGGGAACTCGCCGCTGAAGCGTGTTCACCGCGACTCGCTGCGCCATGAACGGGGTATAGCCGATCCCCTTCAGCGCGGCCTTCCCGGCGATGAAACCCATCTTCTTAAGTGCGGCCCTCGTAGCGCTCTCGCCGACCGCCTTCTGGAGCGTCTTTTCTACGAGCTTGCGCTTGACGGCATCCTTGACGAGCCGGGCAGCCGACTTCTCAAGAAGCCGGCCGGCACCGACCTTCGTTAGTCCCTTTTCGATCGCGCGAACGGCGGCCCGTGCGCCGAATCCGGCGACGGCCAGGTCCTCTACGAACTTGGTGCTTTCGGCACCGATTCGCACGGCAGCCCCGCCAACGGTTGTGCCGCGACCGTAGTAGGCCTGCTCTTCGAGATATTTGGCGATCGTCTCGTAGTCATCGAGGTCGGCCTGCCCCTTTTCGATGCGGTGGGCGGCCCGGATCGTCGAATAGAGTTGCGCCGCCTCGATCCCGCTTCCAACGATCGGGACGAATTCCTGGGGCGCTTCGATCTGTTTAGCGATCTCCTCACCGGCACCGACCCTGGCGAACGCTTCGTCATCTGTGACCGGCGGGAGACCCCATCGTGCCCTGCGCACGTTGACCATGTACCGCCGCTGGGATGGCGTGGCCTTGCCCCACCTGGGGTCTTTCTCGCTCAGGACGGCTGCCTGCGCGCTCAACAGCGACTTGTATACATCCCGTCGCCGGATGATTTCCGGGTTCGACAGCTCGTCCGGCGTGAACTCATCCCACGGCGTACCGGCCGGGAACTCGTCCGGCAGAAACTCGCCAGGCTTCAACTCGGGCAGAGCCGATCTGTCTGGCTTGTAGAAGCCCTTGCGTGGATACGGAAGTGGCTCGCCCGCCTGGCGCAGAATCTTGTCGGGGTCTTTCAGCGGCTCCGGCTGATCTGGAATAGCGTCGAGCACCGCCGGCGAATTGCTCGGAATCTGCGCCATGGTCAATCAACCCTGATGAGGACGATCTTGCCGTCCTTTTCGACGGCCTTGAACTTGTGCCCGAACCGCTCGTAGACCTTGTTCGGCTCGAATTGCCCGTCAGATGGCCACGGAAGTGGCGGCGGCTCTGGCGGCGCGCTGGGCTCCGCTGCTGCCGGTTGGGCCTCCCGCCCGACCGTGCCTCCGCCTTGTTCCTGGAACCATTCCGGCCGCCGTGCCCTGATGAGGCTGTCGAGAAGCTGCTGCATCCGCTGCTGTTCGATGGCCTTCTCCTTGGCCGGGTCGCTTCCGAGCAGGGCCGCGTCTTGGAGGCTCAACTGGGACGCCTTGGCGATGGACAGGATTGACGTGTACGGCAGCGATCGGCGAATCTCGTCGCGCGCGGCTTGGAGCCGCGCCGCGGGGTCAGGGATGTTCGCAACGCGATCAAGCGCTTCTGCGATCTTCTCGTCCGCCGAGCCCTTGCCGACATTGCGTTGCTGCACGATCTTGATTGTTCCGCTTCCGTCGTCATACGCGATTGCGCCGGGCAGGCCCATCGCATCGAGCGGGGTAATCCGCTCTGCGACGCGCTGCGCAAACGGCTTCTCCTGTCGCGGGCGGAAGGCCCAGCCGCTCGCCATGAGCCGATTGCGCTTCTGCGTGAGTGCGTCAAGCTGCTCGCTGAGCCCCTGGGCATCAGCCAGGCCGACCGCGGCATACCGTGGCGCTTCCTCTCGCAGCGCGGCGATTTCGTTGTTGAGCTTCTGAATCTCCTGTTGAATCTTTGGCGGCTGGTATGGCTCGTTCTCGGAGAAGAACTGAATCCCTGCATCCACATCGCTCGGGTCGATGCCGGCGAGCCTAGAGTATCGCACATACTGGTCGAATGTCATCCCCAGTTGTGGGAGGACGCTTTCCAGTCGCTTCTGCTGAAGCTTCATCGCTTCGCGTGCGAGTTGCCTCTGTTGGATGGCCTGCTGAGTCTCAAGCTGCATGCGGCGTTGGGCGTCGAGGTTGGCCTGCTGGCGCTGAAGGTCAAGTTCGGCGCCTCGCTGCTGCTTGAACAGGTCGAATTGCTCCTTGCGGCCGAGCTTGTAGAGGTCGAACGCCTGCTTCGCTTGGGCGGACTTAAGCGCGTAATCATAGCTGGTGCGCTGCTGTGCCATGCCGAGGAGCGCGTTCGCCAGCGCGGCGGGATCGCCACCGACCCGCTGTGCGGCCTGGTTCTGAATCTGCGCCGCCGCGAGCCGGCCCTGCGCAATGGCGGCGAGGGCCTGTCCGGTCGCAGACGGATACGGTGATCCAAGCTCGATAACCATGTGCGACCCCTTTTAGCCGAACGGCAACATGCTGAGATATCGTCCGGACCAGATATCGCCTGCCATTCCAGGAGGCGGAGCCATGTAGCCGGCGCCGGAAGCGCCCGCTGGCGTCAGTCCCATCATGTAGGGATACATTGAGAGGGCGAGGTAATTGCTCATCGCGTCGCCGGCTCCGGGTACGCCCACCGCGGCCGCTCCGGCACTGCCAAACGTTCCTCCGAGTCCGGCGCCGACCAATGCGCCGGTGGGCCCGCCGACAAGCGCGCCGACGCCCATCCCGGCCGCGCTGCCAAGCCCAGGGATCATGCTCTCGAACGCATTGGGCTGGCTCGATTTGACCGCTTCCTCGATTGCCTTCGTGCGGGCCACTTCGCTCACGCCCTGGCCGATTGTGTTCAGGAAGGTCGGGTCGTAGTTGAACTGCAACCCCATCCGGGCCGCTGCGTTCTGCACATTCGCTTGGACCTGCTGGGCCGCATCTGTCATCCCCAGGTTGTAGAGCTTGTTGGCGAAGTCCATGAATGTTGCGAACTGCTGATTGATCGAGGACGTTCCAGTGCTCTGCTTGATCCCGCGACGGATGGACTCGAGCGCTTCGTCGATCTGGCGGTTCGCCCTCTCCCGCTCTCGTTCGGTTGCGAGCCTGAGCGACTGGGTGATCGTGCTGCTGGTGAGTCCGCGCCGTTTCAGGCTCTCGTAGCCGCGCTGATAGGCGTTATCGAACGCCTCCTTGATGTTCTGCCTGGCCGCCTCCCCGAAGTGCTCAGTTTCCGCGAGCAAGTCCTTCGCCAGCCTCGACCACTTCTTGGCGATAGCGCCATCGTCGTCGTCGGCCTTGACGACGTATCCGCCTTTCGGGTTCGGCGCGAGGATGCCACGCTTCGGGTTTGCCCGGTTCTTGTCGCTCTTGGGGCCAGCCTGCTGCTGGGCGCCCTGTCCCTGCCGGGCCTGCGGAACTCCCGACCGCTGCTGGGCGGATTGCGGTGCCATTGCGCTGAGCAAGCCGGTGTCGCGGTAGAACGACATGGGATTGAGAATCCACTTGAGCGATTGGAGCGGCCCGGCGCGTCCGATCTTGTCCCACACGTCCATGATGTTCACGGTGGCTGGCGGCGCGCTGTATCCGCCCACGGTCGGCGGCGCCCCGGTTGTCGCCACATATCCAGGCTGGGCCGGCGCGAGATTCCAGTCGGAGCCGAGCGCGGACGAGTAGGGTACGTACAGGTTGGCGCCGACGCCACTGTACAGGTCGTGCGCGAGCGCCCCGGTACCCTCAAGCATCGACAGTCCGGCCTGTTGGTTGGCAATGTTGAGCGCGGTTGTCGCTTGCCGGTTGCGCTCTCCGAGGAAGTCGAGCCCGACGTTAAACAACAGGCTCCCGACCGGGCTGAGTAGCATATCGAATGCAGCCATTAGGGCACCTCGTAGCTGTAGTAGAACTCGCTGCCGGATTCATCCGGGTGATAGATCGTGTTGGACTCGTACGCTTCCACCGCGAACTCGGCGACGCGCTGGGCGCCCGAATCCGTGTAATGCGGCGCGTTGCTGGCGTCCGTTACACCAGGTCCGAGCGGGTACGGGTTGTACCAGGCCCCAGTGCCTCCCGAGGCCATGCCCTCCAGGAACTCGTTGAGCCGCTTTATGGCGGCGTCATGCTGATCGGTGCCCGGGCTCGTGTACACCGGCAGTCCGATAATCAGCAGGCGATTACCGGTTGCACGAATATCGCTGATGAGGTCCGACATTCGCGTAACGTAATCCGCCATCATCGTCTCGATCTGCTGCGCTGCGGTGTCCGGGTCGGTGCTCGTCACGACGGCGGTGATGTCGTTGATGCCATAGCTCGGCCAGCACACGAGCACGCCGCGCATGTCTACGAGATCGCCGCTGCCAGGTGTTGTGTGCTTCCATCGCAGATATCCGGCGGTGGATGCGCTGTTTGTGGAAAGGAAGCGGTTGCCGGGGATGCTGGCATGGATGTACTCCCGGTCGATCGTGAACGCGTCGTGGACGTAGAGTGAGAGGCGATAGGGGCGAATATCGCCGACACCGCTTGTTCCGGCTGAACTCTGACTGTCGCCGAAGTACAGCACTGGTTCAATCGACACGGTGATGCTGTCGATCGCCGCATCGGCCGCCCCGCCGGAGAAGGCCAGCACTTCGTTCGGATACGAGTACGAGTAGAAGTCACCGCGTGCCCCGCCGGCCGCCTTGCAGTTGTGTGACGACCAGATGATGTCATAGACGCCCACGCCCTGGCCCACGCCGCGGTCGCAGTAGAACAGATTGATCTCATTGTTGTCGAGGTCCACGTTCACGACATGGGTGAACTTGTTTCCGGCCTCTGCCGCGTTGAGGGCCGCGTTGGAGCCCGCAAACGCTATCTGGTTCGTTGAGGAATCGTGCGTGTGCGTGTTGCGCGTTGCGATCGCGCCTCCGCTTCCGCTGTAGTAGTACGCGGTAATCGCTTGCCCGGTAGCCACGTCCACATCGTGCATGATGATCGAGTATGTCCCGGACGTGGGCCGCGGAAGCAGGAACGCGGTTTCTTGGCCAACAGCGCCAGTGATCCCGCTTGTATTGACGTGAATCTTGTCCTCTGCGGTCGTGAATGTGAGTACGATGGCGACCGGCTCGGTGGCTGAGCTCGCCCCGTCAGATTCCGTGAATGTCGAGTACGAGCTGAGCCCCGTGGTTACGAATCCGAGGTCGTAGCCGGTGTTCGGGTAGATACTGTGCCATCGCGGGGGTGAGGCGATTTCCGATTCGTATTTGACCACAACGCCAACGTAGTAGTCGTCCGATTCGGTCACAGTGATGCGGCGCGAACTGGCGGGGAGGCTGGTGAGATCAACGTCCTGCCACGCATCGCTTGTAGTGGTTGCCACAAGCGACGTGATATCGGTGTCGAGCACATTCGTGAAGGTGGTGCCTGACTTGGTGTACGCGACGAGGCGGATCTGAGAATGCGTCCCTGGCGTTTGCGTGCGGGCAAAGAAGCCGATCTGGGTGAACGTGCTTGTTCCTCTCACGCGGAACTTGTTGAGGACGGCGAAATAGTATCCGACCGACGTGAAGCGCGCCCGACCGGTCGCGCTGGTCTTGATCCCGAGCTCGCAGGTATGCACCGCCGATGAGTCGAATGGATAGCTCACCTCGTATCTCCTGTCCATGATTGGCATGGCACTCAATCCAGAACGAATACGATTCCGACCGTCAGGTCGGATGCGTCTCCGTTTGATCCTGCGACCGTACATGCGATCTCGATCGCATCGCCGTTGCTAACGGCGTAGTTGGACGCGTTTACTTCGGCGGCCGGGTTATCCTGCCATGTCGTACCAACTTGCACGCCGTTGTTGCTGTCGTTCGTGCTCACGGCGTTGCCGCCGACCTTCACGTTCACCTTCGGCTGGTTTGCGCCAGTATCGTCCGAGTTGTGAATCGCGGCGAAATGCACCAGGTGCGCCGCTGGCCCGTTCCATCGCCACGCGCTCTTGTTGTCGGAAGCGATGAGATCGGCAGCGCCGTCCCCGTAGTTGCCGGAGATGAGCACGTCCCGCTGCACGATCCTGCTATCGTCGCCGGCGTACAGGGCGGTAATGTTGACGCTGGTACTGAGCGCCGGCCCGTGGACGGTGATGGACGTGCTCGCGGATACAGCGGACACGATGCCGTAGTAGTCTGTCCCGGATTGTGTCCAGCGCACAGCCATCCCCACCGCGAAGTCGCTCGTATCGGTCATGGCGATAGTGGAGCTTGAGGTCGGAAGCGCGGTGTACTTGCTGGACGCGATCTCGCGCCACCCGTCCACGCCGAGCGCGGCGCGCATAGCAGAAGCGGATACCTTCTTCGTCAAGTTGGCCGATGTATCCACGATGGCGAGCACGTCATCGTCGGCGACCGTTCCGATGCTCGGTAGACTTCCTATTGCCGAATCTGCCATTACAGTGGCTCCGGTTCAGTGGCTTCGACGGTATAGCCGCCCTCCGTCATTTGACGCAGGATCGGTTCGCCAGATTGGGTAACAAGTACGCGACCATCTTCCGTGGTCAGCGCGCTGCGGTGCGATTCCGCTACTGCGGCGGCGTTCATACCCTCCAGCAGAATCCTGTCATTGTCTTCCGTGAGCAGTGCGTCGCCATTCTCCTGCAACAGTGTACCCGCCGGGATCGCCCACGACAGCGACTGGACTTCGCGTGTCAGGTCCGCGATTGCGGCGGTAATCGTATTGCTCATCGTCGTGACCGTATCGGTCAGCGTCCGCAGCTTTCGCAGAAGCAGGTTGTCGCTGTGCGGTGTCATCCTACAGCTTCCTCGGTTCGCCTGCGTGCCGCAGGTCGATCTCGATCTCATCCAGTGCCCACGGGTAGAGGCTGGACCCATCGCCGTCGAGTCGAAGCGCGAGCCGCTGGCCGCCGATCCGTGGCCGATTGGCGTAGTTGCGTCCGCCGTTCCATGTTCCGCTGGCGAGGTTGTTGTCGCTGTCGAGAATATCGTCCGCGGTGTCGCCCCGATGTACGCTCCATGCGACCGGCGCGGAATCGGGATCAAGCGTGGCACGAATCAGGGTAAGATTCGCCTTGAGCATGCCGTTACTGAGCGGCCCAAAGATGATCCACGCCGAGTTCGCGTAGACTTCGGTGACGCCTCCGCTGGTCTTTGGCGCGTCGCCGGCGAAGTCCATGCGCAGGCCCATGATTCTGCCAGATCCGGTTCCGTACACGATCCCGCAGTCGTTTCGGCCCGGCGCCAGAAGCTCAACGATGGAAGCCGGCGAGTGGCCACGGCGGATGTACTGCCGCCAAAAGCTCTTCGTCGGCCAGTCGATGAACCACGAGTGTTCCGCTCCACGTGGCTCGCGTCCGTTGAACAACCAGACGCCATCCAGGCGGCGGTCGAACGCGAGCACCGGGTCGCGCGCGAGATCGACGGTCGAGAGATCTTTGGGAATCTTCCCGCCTGACAGCGGAACCGGAAACCACCCGCGGTTGAGTTCGTAGGCGAGCATGTACAGCCCGCCGCTACGAGCGAGAAACACGAGCCCGCCGTTCGGGGTATGGCACCATGCCCGCGGCCCGGCGACGCCGACGCTTCTGCTGATGTTGTTGAGCGTACCGCCAAGAACGGGGTCGCCGCGCATGACCCACAGGCTCGACCGGCCACCGAATACGAGGTAGTCGTCGCCGAACGGGATAAGCGCCGTCATCGGCTCTCCGGTTGATCCGGTGTCTGACAGCGTTCCGGCAACGGCGCGCCCGTCGTCGGTGGCGTAGTAGTTGAAGTCATTTGGCACATTCCGCCGGCTCATGTACCAGGCGTTCTGTGGATTACCGGCGAGCACGAGCCGATCTTGGAATGTGGCGATGAGCGGGCAGCCGACAGGTACGAATCCAGCGGGATCGTAATTCCCGTTGCGGTCCTTTGCCTCGTCCCAGTCGATGATCTTATCGGTCGTGTACGAGTCGTTATTCGCGTCCGGCACATATTTTGGAACGTAGACCTTTGCGCGCTCGGACACAACAGTTGCAACCGCCTGGCCGTCCAGCGAATCGTACTGATCGTCAGTTGTCCATGCCGGAACGTCTCCGTTCAGGTCTTGGATGAGGAGCGTGGTCTTACCGCTTCCAGACACGACGCCGGTGATTTCGTACACACCTTCGACATTGTTTGTCGCTGGTTTCCTGAATTGGACGACTACGTAATCGCCTACGGATGCGGATACGTCCTCGCGGGTGAGTATGATTGCATCAAGGGCGGAATCTGCGTAGCAATCGCCGTAATACTTCGGTGCTAGCCCGTCGGTGATGTAGAGCGAGCCCTGGAACTCGGCCGCTTCGTGCCGTTCGTTCGCGGCCAGATCGCCGGTGCTCCCGACCTGTACGAGCGTATCCGTGTTCGGCGTGCTTGACGTAGGAGACGCTACTTCGCCATCTTCCAGCCGCGCCTGACGGTAGAGCGAGCCGTTCTCGAAGACCGCGACCAGCCGCTTCCGTGGGGACGCGACCGCGATATTCTTGAAGTAGCGGATGCGCATTGCGTCGATCCGCGGCGCGTTCGCACCGTCGATGATGATGCCGATGCCGTGGCCCTTCGGCGTGCGCGATCCGTTGCCGAGCGGTGGGCTCGCGCCTGCCAGCGCGTTGCCCTTCCACCAGGCGATGAAGCCGTAGGCCCCGCCGCTCAGGTAGTAGTAGCGGAAGATCAGCCAGCCGGGCGAATGGTCGCTGTCGCTCTGGCTTGCGCTTTCCCCGTTGGCGCCGGTGAAGTTCTCGTAGTCCCGGTAGACGAGATGCCAGTCGCTTCCGGTGTGGTAGAAGTGCAGCAGCGCGCTGTCCTTGAACGGTTGGGGCGACGTGTCGTCCAGCATCGCGGCGATGTACACCTTGTCGGTGCTGTTGAACTGGCCGCCGGAGGGCGGGGACAGCATCAGCGCGATCTCGTAGCCGTAGTTGTTCGTGGTGTCGCGCGCATCCTCGTCCTGCCACGTTCGCGTGGCGCCGGCGGTTGTCACGCCGCTCGGTAGCGCGAGGAATGAATCCGGGCCAAGCAGCGGCGCGGAGAGAAGGTTTGGCGTAGTGTTCGTGCTCCAGTCGATCGAGGACCATCCGCCGATATCGTCGAGCGCGAGGGTGGGCCGCATGCGGTCGCCGTCGAAGTCCTCGTACCATTCGGCTTCGCGTTCGTCCGGCCGGCCTTCGATCGTCTTGAGAAGTGTGCAGCGGCTCGCGGGCCCGCCCCAGATCATCGGCACGACACCGGGCCGGCTGCCGCCGCGGACGCGCAGATCCAGCTGGTCGCGTGGAAGCACGTTGAACGCGTCGAGCACCGTGCTCTGGCGCTGATACGATTCCGGCGTGGCCTGGTCAACGCCGCCAACCGGAAAGCCGAGAATCTTCCGCCGCTTCTTCGCCATTCCGGTTACTCGTTGGTGCCGTCGCTCCAGCCACGGACTACGAAATCATCGCCATAGGTCGCGGCCGCATCGGCGTAGATGCCGACGTTCGTGACCTGGATGCCGTCCGGGCTCGTAACCATCTTGCCTGGTGCGAGTTCCACGTCCCAGTTTCCATTGGTCGGGTCCACAGCCGGACTGTCCGGGTCGTCGTTCCAGAGGATGTACAGGTTGGCGCCGCTCGTGCCCTTGTTGAACACGGCGCACTTGAACCACTTGTGCGAACTCGGCGGCGTGAACGCCTTGGCGCCTGCCGCGGTAAAGCTGCTGCCGCTGGCCTGTTCCGCCGCCTTGCTGCTCGTGTACGAAAGTGTCGTTCCCATATCAGCTTGTCTCCGCAGTAACAACGGTGTCTGGCCAGACCGGCCGCCAGCCATCGTAGGCCGGCTTGAGCGCGCTCTTTGTCAGCCGCTCCGGCGCTCGCATCCTCTTATCCCGCGCAATCGCTGCCGCCAGCAGCTTCTCGAACTGGACCGTGTGAATCCCGATCTCGTCATTATCCCGCTGCTCGGCTACTGACAGGCACGCCTCGGTGACGGCCTCCAGGTTCTCGGGTCCGCCTTCGATGCGTGCGTCATCGTCCTGCATCTCAGGCCGAATCTCGCTCAGATATACGAGCCGGTAGTAGTTGTCCGGTATCGGGAACACGTAGAGCCGATCTCGCTGCCCCACGCTCCCGTCGTATGTCGGTTCTCTCGTGATGGATGCGTATCGCGGCCATCCTGTTTGCACGCTGACCTGATACATCTCCTGGATGTTGCCCTGGCTCACGATTTCGATCGGCTTGTACCGCCCAGTTCCCTCGTTGTACCAAATGTCGCCCAGGACTCCGGCGCAGTCGATTGGCAACGTCGCCCAGCCGCGAGACGTGATCGTAACGGACGCGCCGATGGACTCGGCGCTGGGATCGGTGGACACCCAGGCTTTCTTCGTGGCGCTTCCGCCCCAGGACGTATCCGTATCGGTGACGGTATACGTCCCGCCGCCGGACACTTCGATCTCGCAACCGATCATGGACTCGTAGAACGTGTCAGTATTGAGCGTGATGTAGTATCCGCTCGCGTCCGAGCCGACCGCCGCGATCGTCCTGTTTGTCGTCGTGGGCCAGACGACGATTTCGCGGACTGGACGTAGGAAGGACCAGCGGTATCCGGGCGGGTAATAGAACTGCCGAAGCCCGGCTACAATGATGGACTCGACGGACTGCTTTTCCGCGGACGGGAGCCGTGTCTCGCTCGACCAGTCCGTGATGTCGCTCGGAAAGCCAAGGAAGCGGCAGACCTCGTTCTTGAGGTCCAGAACGGTCATGTCAAGCCGAGATGCCATAGAACTTCCTCACAAACTTCGGCGCGTCGGGTGGAAGGTCGCGTGTCGGATGCTTTAGCCTGAGCCGCTTGAACGGGACGTATTCCTCGCGCGCCTGGTTCGTAATGCTGTCCATCCGCTTCACGACCGCCCTGGTGAAGTCAGGGATCATGCCGTAATAAAAACCGTCGAAGGCCTTGCCGCCGGCGACCTTGAACACGGTAACAGGCGCCCCGTGCTTGACGTTTCCCCAGTAGCCAAAGGGGTTGCTGGGCCGGAAGTCCAGCCGGGCCGGCCCAGCGTCCCCAGTGACAAACAGTGTGATGACCGCGGTGAACAACTCGGGCGACATTCCGCCCGGCATGGTCAGGTCCCGAAACATCGGCAGAAGTTCCTCGTACTTCTTGAACCAGTCCATCGCCCGGGCGAAGTTGATGCCGGTTTCCCGGCTCAGGAACATGAGTTGTTCCGTGATGCCATCCCGTCGTTTCCGCGGCATTTGCGCCCACCTCCTAGTCGGTCGCGTCGGTGACGTGGATCGGGAAGATGAGCGCCTGCACAAGTCCGGCGGTCGAACTGCGGTCCACAGTCTGGAGCGCCTTGCCGATCTTGTACGACACGCCGGTGGCGGCGTTCGTCGCGTAGTAGCTGGCGTTGTCGATGTGCAACGTCGTCGAGTTGATCGTGCAGTCCTGGTCCGTGAAGACCTCGCAGACGGTGCCGCCAGCTTCGGGCACGACGATGGTCATCCAGCCATCAGCATCGGGCGGTACGAGAACGACGCCGGCGAAGTCTTGGAGATTTCCGGTTGCCGGTTTCTCCACGTACTCGTGCCGGGCGTAGCTCGCGCTGTCGGCGCCGATCGCACCTTCGTTCTCGTCGAGCGCGGTCGTGTTGTTTCGGTCGTAGCACACCAGGTAGCCCTTCTTGAGCGTATCCGAGCCGGTGTACTTGACCTGCTTCGTCCGAAGCTGCTCGTTGAGTGCGGTAACAACGGTATGGGGCATGATGCGCCCTCCTTTCTGCCTTGGTTAGCTGCTAGTCCCGGTGCTGCTCAGCGTGCTCAGCACCCAGTTGTTGCGGCGGTTCTCGGCCAGGAGCGCGGTCGTCAGCGCGATATCGACAACCTGCGTATCCGGCTGCGTTGACATTTCCGAGACGTGCTCGTACATGACTTCGCCCGCCAGCCCGTAGAGTTGGATCGAGTCCCAGTCGATGCCGGCGACAATCTGGCCGTAGGTGATGTCGTCCAAAATGCCCAGCGGAATGACCGGGGTGCGGTTGAACGTGAGCATGTTGCCGGCGAAGCCGATGCCAAGTCGGTAGGCGTCGGAAGCAGCCTGCTGGAGTTGCAGGATCTCGACATAGGTCGTGTTGTCGCAGATGACCTGGCGCTTGGCGTCCAGCACGTTCTCCGGAGCCTGCATCGGGCTGAGGAAGTTGGTCGCGAGCGTCGCCTCCAGCATTTTCTTGAGCAGATCGCTCGCGGAGACACTGGTGAACTTGCCGGCATAGTTGCGCCACTTGGCGTACTTGCTGGCGCTCGCGTCGATGCCGTAGCAGTCGTTGAACGACGTGCCGTCGGCGTCCACGGGGTTCTGGCCCGTGAACCCCGGGGTCGTAGTCCCGGCGGGCCAGGGCGTGATCGCGTACCACAAGCCCGGGTCTACGCCGGCGTCGTCGACAGGCTCGCCCAACATCATGGCCTCGAAGTAGTCGGCGATTCCGGTGATGGCCTTCTTGCGCTCGCTGAGGATCAGGTCGCCCAGGGCCGCCTCGCCCTTGTTCATATTGGCGACGATGCGGCTGATCGGATAGTTCGAGCCGCTGCTGACCCACGACTTGAACGCTTCGGCGCGGGTGTTGGTGAACTGGCTCGTCCGGGTCGCGAACGGGCCGGTCGCGTACCCGGTGTAGGGGGAGAAGTTGATGATCCGGGCCGGCCCGCGCGAGCCGGTGATGACCTTGAGGGCCTTCCGGGCGACGCGGCCGAACATGAAATACTGATTGTACGCCTGCGAGATATCGAGAATCCCGCTCTTGTCGAACTTCTTGAGCGTGGTGATGACGAAATCACGCAGGTTTTCCTGAGTGAATGTGACAGCCATTACTTAAGTCCCATTTCTGCGAGCGCCTCACCGACAAGCTCTTCCGGCGTCTTGGGCGTGTCGTCTCCCTGCACCGTAGCGGTAGCCGGTCGATGACCGATGCTCTGGTTGCGTTTCTTGACAGTCCGCGCGAGGCGGTTGGTGGCGATCTTGTCGCCATAAAGCGCCTTCGCGGCCATGTTCAGGGCGCTCATGGTCGAGATCGGCTTCCCGTCGCGCGCGGCGGCCTGTTGCATGTGGCCTGCTTGCTGGAGAAGCTTCGACCGCTTGCGCCACTCCGGCGAGCGGCGATCAAGCTCGGCGGAAGGTGCGTCGCCGATGATCTGCTTCAACTCGTCGGGCGCCGATGCGACCCAGCTATCCACCTGGGACGTGACAACCTCCTGCGCCAGGCCCGACACGGCCTGCCGCAGCGCCTTGGCGACTTCCGCCAACTTGGCGACGCCCTGTACCTGCTTGGTCAGCACCTGCTTCTGTGCCTCAAGGAACTCGGTCAGCTTCTCGGGCTCCTCCAGGACATCGTCCGCACTCGGCAGAGAGATTTCCTCATCCGCCAAGGCGGCCAGTTCGTCCAACGGATCGGCTTGCTGCTGCGCGGCCGACTGCTGGGATTTGTTCCGTAGCGCAACGACCAGCTTGCGCAACCGCTCGGGATCGGCGTCGAGGACCTTCTCCGGCGCCACACCAAGTTCGATCGCTTCGGCGATGAGCACTTCGTCGATCGCCGATTCGCTTTCGGGGGCTTCGGACTCGCCCTCGTCTTCGTTTACGTCGGGCTGATTCTCGATTTCGCTATCGCCTTCGTGCTCAATCTCGTCGGCCTGCTGGTCGAGTGTCTGGTCCTGGTCTGCGTCGTTGAGAGACATACCGCCTTGCTCCTGATGCGACTATTCGATCGGCACGAGGCCCAATGCCTCGCGCAGCTTCTTCTCGTGTCGCGGTGATTCCAGAATCGCGGCCCCGGTCTTGTCGTCGAACTGCGTCGGAATCCCCATGCTGCCGAGCCGCTTCGTCTCGCTGTCGATTTGGGACAGATGTACGCCCATCGCCTGAGACTTCCGCGGCCATGTATCGCCCCGGACATGCGTTGGCAGTTCGTCGCGGAATGACCGCTCCGCGATCCGCCCGTCTTCCAGCCGAACGCATCTCGGCGCCTTGCCAATCCTGAAGCTGCGCTCGACCAGTTCGCCATCGCTGGTTCTGTAGCAGTACGTCGGCATTCGTGTCACTCCCGATTCGCCATCGCCTTGTCCATCCGCCTGTTCAGCCCGGCAACCTGCTCGCTGAGCCGGGCGACGGTAACCCTCAGGTCAGCGATTACGCGCTGCAGGTCGGCTGTGCTCGGGCGCGCTTTTATCATCGTCTCGCATGCCGCGGTCCGGCTTTCCAGGTCCGTGATTCTTCCGGCGGTCCATCCCCCGGCGCCGAACATGAGCGGCAGCGCTATTCCGAGTACCCACCAGATGGCCCTGATGCCCGGCGCGGTCGATCCGTTCTGCGTCGCCAAAGAGCTACCCTCCGAGTGCTGCGGCCGATTCGGCCTTGTTGTTTCCGAGGTTCAGGAGTTCCGCAATCATCGCAGTGTCTTTCCCTTCCTGCGTCATTCCACTTCTGCTGATCCGCTCGTAGCGCCTGGTAGTGGGCCCAGCCGGCATGACTGCTGGTTGGGGGGCATCCCGCATCCCGTCGGGCCTGGTAGCCCCCTGAAACTGCACAAGTTCAGAAAGCTCTGGAAGGTGTGCGTAGCGGCCGATTACGTCGAGTAGAGACGGGATATCGAGCGAACCGCCGCTCTGCTGTATCGCCGGCATGAGCGGAAGCACGACGTTCTGAAGCAGTCCAAGCAGTGTCTGCAACTGCTGCTGCGGAGTTCTCGGCTGCATCGAGTACGGGTTGATCTCGAAGTTGAAGTCGATGAACTCGCCCTTGCGAGTTTCCGGCGTCCATTGGAGCGGGATCGTGACCTCCGTACCGGGGACCAGGTGCAACAGAATCCGCTCTCGAAGCGGGTCGGTCCACTCGAACCACGCGATGACCTCTACGATGTCCTGTACGAACGAGATCATGCGGGCCTGCATGTCTTGCACCCGCTTGCTCGCGGATGCCACGAGTAGCTGATCCTGCGTGGCTGTTTCGCTCTGTGGCCCCAGTCCGCCGACGGCGTTCAGGTTGCCTCTGATCCAGTTGAACAACCGCTGCACCATGAGGACCATCGCGACGCTGCGCTGGTCGGCGCCGCCTACGGACAGTTCCTGGATTTTTCCCTCGTCGACGCGCACCACGTCGCCATCGAGCGAGTCGAGTATCCGTTGCGCGTCCTGTTCCGAGCCGGCCTCGAACACGCCGATCGTCTTTTGCCGAAGCGCCTGGTTGCCAATCTTCACAAACAGGGCGTTCGCCAGCTCATGCAGGTCAAGCCCCTGACTTGCCGGAGACAGCGGCCATACGTTCCCGGGTACGCTACCGAACCCGAGCATCCGATACGGGCCGCCGGCGGGGCCGTCCCACGGTCGTTCGCGGATGACCAGGCTCTTGTTCTGGAGCGGTACCGTCAGGATGACCTGCTCGTGCGGCACGTAGATGTCCCAGACTGCCAGCTGTGGGCGGTAGTCGTCCGCGCCATCCCACATCGGTCCGCCGCTCTCGAAGCTCTTTCCAAGCTCGTCCACCCGGTCGTTCGCGCCAACACGGTCTGGCACCCACTCCTTCGTGCTGTCGTCCGGCTCCAGTTCGCCCACGTGCTTGAACAACTTGCCACGCTGTGCGCGGACCCACTCATAATCGAGCAGCGTGCGGTCGGCATGGAACCGGCATCTGCGGAACTCTTTTGCTTCCGCGTCAAACACGAAGTCGTCTGGATCGACGCGATCGACCACGAACTCGCCCGGGTCAAGCTCCTGTGTGCCAACCAGCGGATGACCGCTCGGAGCCAGTCCGAACTTGACGATTCCGGCACCGAAATAGGCGTCCAGCACGATCAACTGCATGAGCTGCGCGAACCGCAACTCCTTCAGCGCGTCGTCCATCGCAAGCTCGTACGCAAGCGCGATCATCTTGAGGCGCTGAGAACGCGTGGTAACGGTCACGGCCGGATTGTTCGCCGCCAGGAGCCGCGTGTAGATACCAACCTCAAGCTCCATGAAGTTGACCGGGGTTTCAGCCTTGCCGGACGTGTCGCCGTAATGGGCGCCCGAGTACGCGCGGATCGCCTCCAAGCGGTTCTTCCGATGAACCGCCATGGCGCGGTTCGACCGGTCCAGGGCACTCATCAGCTTGTCAATGTAGCGAGATGCGGCCATACCTGTGAGTACACCACCTGTCGCGCAACTGGTGCCTCCGCTCGGCCAAGGCCCGCGCGCGACGGCGAGCCTCCAGCGAGTCCGGCGGAATTTCATCAGGAAGCGCGCTACGTGAGACCTTCGAGTTCGTAAGCGCGAACGATGCCAGCGCGTCCGCAATCACTATGTCGCCATGATTCGCACGTGCCTGGCTCGGATCATCACTCCTCCGCGAATCCTTGTGCTCGATCGTGTCGCCGTTGGCGCCCATCATGTAGTGCATGCACTCGGCCAGGGCGCCGTGGCTCGTGTTTATGACCGTGCGGCTTGCAAGAGCGTATCGGTACTGTTCAAGCAGGGATTTCTTGGCTTCCCGGCTCAACCAGTAACCACCGTGGTTGTTGGCTTTCCCGTCCCGGTAGATGTTCTTGTGCCCCAAGCGGCTTACTTCCTCGCCGAACAGGCTCCCGGGCCCGCCAGTACGGTCCCAAATCAACAGCGCTCCGCGGTCGCCGTCCTTGCCAGCGAACCACCGGCACAATGACACCGACAGCACAGCGAACGCCTGTGGCGCCAAGCCGTGAACTGTTAGCTCGGCAACCTTCTGCTTGGTGCGCCGGTCCCATACCGACGCCGCACTGTAGCTATGGCCACGCCCCTCCGTGTCCCGGCTGCCCAACGCAATGTCGCACCCAACGACGTACTGCGTGCCAGCTGGCGGCCGACCGGACTCTTCCAACGCACACCACAGCCGTAGCGGACCGTCCGGCTGCTCCGAGAACTCAACCGGCGTCGCATTCGCCTTGCTGTACAAAAGCTCCCCAACATGGACGGGGATGGTCGCCATCTCACCCATCCACTTCTGGACCGAATCAACCCCGAAGAACGAGTAGTCGCTCGCCAGGTAGTCGATGTCCAACTCCTGAGCGACCTTCTGGGTACTCGCCATCTGCGCAGCTTGCTTGTCGTACCAGGGGCTCCGTATCTTGCCGTCCCCCCCTACGTACAAGCCCTGCCGGTACACCGGATGAAGCGACCAGTGCAGACTCACAAGCCGAATCGGCGGAACCTCGTCGTTCCGATGCTCGTATGCCTCCGTCCGAAGCTCATAGAACGCGTTGCCGGCCCCCTTCGGCGTGGAATTGTAAATCCGCGTGTTCGAGGTCGTTGCCAACGCCGCAACCGCGCTAGCCCCGTCCGGCCAGGATGCCATCTCGTCACCAAGAATCGCCGTGAACCGGCCACCACGGCCCATGTCGCTCGTGGTGGACTCGCCGCAGATCAGCGATCCGTTGTCCGGGTTGTAGAACTGCAACTTCGTCCGGTTCGGGTCCGCAAGACCTAGCTCCCGGTGGCTCGGCAACAACCACCGCGGCATGTAGCGGTCGATGAAGTCAAGCCGCGGCATCAACGCCCGCAGGTCGTTCGTCTTGTCAACGTAGTCCTCCTTCCTGCTCAGAAGCAGGAAACTCTGCTGCGGGTAAAACCTGTGGCGCCACAGCATGAAAATCAGGATCGACCACGATGCCGTCATCCCACGAGACTTCTCAATCACCAGGTCGTAACGCCCCAACGCCCGGTGCAACTCCAAAAGCAGGCCATCCTGGAACGGGTACGTGATGCACGGCGAAACAGATTCATCGCCCAGCCGCGGATCACACACCCAAACAAACGTATTCACCCAGAAGAGCAAATCCTCCTGGCACATCTTCCACAACGAAATCGCGTGAGACTCAGACTTGCTCCCCCACTCCAAAACCCGCTTCCGAAACTCAAGATTCGCGCGAAACGCTTTCGGAACCAGACTCGTGTAGTGCGGGAAAACCCCCTCAGGCATGATCTCAAGCGGACGTGTCTCCCAAAACGGCAAACGTACACCAAGACGCCGCTCAAGAACCTCGGTCGGCCCCATCCGCGACAACTCAGCCGGAGACGTTATCGGATCCAATCCGCCCGATGCCGTCGCCGTTGCCACCGCCTCGATCGACGATGCCGTGCTCTCCGCTGGACTCCAACTCACGATGAAACTGCTCCAAGTGAGCTATCGCTAACGCCGCTGTCGCCAAGCCAGATCCACCTCCAAACCCCTGCATCGAATCCAACTGCGCCCGACTCGGCAACAACTTCGTCGCAACCTTCTTCATGAACTCGTCCGGACACTCAACCGCCATCCGCCACCACAACAAAGCGCCAGGACTCGGTACCTCGCCAGCATTCTTCTCAAGGACCGATAACGGCATCAACGCCGAATCCTTCGCCCAACGTATCTCCTCAACCTCAGTCGCCGATCGCCCACGCACCTTCCGCGCCAACTTCCGTAACCGCTCAAACTCGCCATCAGAAAGCGACGCCATACCGGCCTAAATAGCACTTAACAGTGCCACGTCAAGGCAAAAAACGCCGAAACCGCTCCCAAATGCGAATATGGGATGACCGGGGAAGGGGCTAATGCACCCCCCAGCGACAGCGGCGGGCGGGGGGGCCGGGCAAAACGAGCCGGACGCCGGGGGGCCCCATCGCCCGCCAGCCCGCCAGCGACGCCGCCACCCGACCCACCCGGCCCACCAAGCGCCGACCTGGCCGCCACCTCGAGCCCCACCCGCCTCCCCGTCACTCCGCTGTCCCGATGGCATCGCCGAGGCCCTGCCCCATCCGCTCACGGCCGCCGCAGCATGCTCGATGTCACACCGCCGCCCAGAGCCCAGCCGGCCATTCGCCTCGCGACGCACGCCGCCACCCAGGGGGCACGGATCGCCTGGCCGGCACCTCAGCCTGACGCACGCGACGCACCGGCCACGCCGCCGGCTGGGGCAGCATCACATCCGATCACCGAAGACCGCCGACCGTCCGATAAGCCTATACGCGCTAGCTCTCTCACTATCTGTTACACCCTATACTACGTAGTCCAGATAGGTTACGTATATCCTGACACGCCTGAGTATTATGTGAGCGTACGTAATACGTAGATACATATGCATATCACGCCCCGTGCCACCCGCGCGACGCAGCCGCGCCAGATCGAGCCGTAATCCATGATGCGCAATGCACTTGCGCAATTTCCGCCCGATCGCAATAAAAAGTGTGCAGTTTTCGCTTGACAGCCCGCAAAACTAGTGTATACTGCATGGTGTTGGCTGACCCGCACGCGAGGGCCTTCCGCGAGGCGGACCCAAGCGCCCGGGCCAGTCCCGGAGAGGCCGCCACGGGGGCGGCTGCCAGGAGGATGCATCATGCGCGCGAAACTCTGGGTCGCGGACCAACCGGATGACCTCGGATACGACGCCACCGAGCACTACTTGCTTGAGGCTGGCGCCGCCGAGATCGCCCAGAATGTGGGTGCCGAGCTCGACGGCGATATCCTCATCGCCCGTCCAGCCGCACTACTGGACGCCTTCCGCCACATCCACGACGCCGTGGCAGCGGCTGGGCACGGGCACGACGTGCACGAGACGCCAATCCCAGGCACGCCTACGCTCGTGCTGCTGCTCCCTCAGCCTGACGATACGCCCTATGGCGGGCTGCTGGCGCTCGAGCGCGGCGAGCCTGACGAGCTGATCGAGCGCGCCGCCGATCAGCTCTGGCCGGCGTTCGACGCCGCCGACATGGCGGCGTGGCCGCTCGTCGCAGAGATGGTACACGAGATCATCTGCGACCTGGCCCCGCCAGCCGGCGGCGCTGCCGCTCGCGCGTACGCGCGGCTGCAAAAGCTCGTGGGGGAGCAGGTGTCGCCATGACCCCGTTGCGCGAGGTGGCTCGCTCGGCGCTGTCGGACATGATCGTTGTTACCCGCCACCCCGGGGCGGCGCGCTGGGTGGCCGACGAGCTCGGCCTGTGGCCCGTCATGCGTGACGGGCAGGTGATCGGCCTGGCGCTGCCGGACGCCGGCGACGGGCCAATCGAGAGCGAGTATGCGCCCGTCATGCGCGAGGTCACGCCGGCGATGGTGCGTGATAGCATCGTCGTCGGCAACCTCCCGCTGGACCTGGCCGCCGAGGCGCGCGAGGTCTGGGCGATCGTGTTCCGCGGGCAGCCGCCCCGCGGGGAGGAGTACACCGAGCGCGACATGCGGGCCGCCGGCGCGCGGCTGTGGCGGTTCCGCGTGGAGCGCATCACATCATGACAGGAGGCAAACCGATGAACATCCGCTATCTCAAACGTCTCCAGGTCGAGCGCCGGCACCCGCTGGCCGCACATTGGTTCTCTGCCGATACGCTGCGGTTCTTCAACTCCCGTATTGGCGCGATCCACAACCCGGACCACAGGCCGAAAGATCCGATCTGGTTCACGAGCAGTGAAAGGGATTGTGGCACGGGGTTCGATCACAAACCTTACGACCACGGCCGGAGGTACACGCTTCGCGTGCTGATGCCTTCGGGGGATGTCAGAACAGTCGGCGAGCTCTACAAGTATCGCACCGCAGCACCATGCGCCAGGCTGGCCAAGCTCGCAATTGCCCATTGGCGTAAGACTGGCGAGATCGTCACCGGGGACAAGGCGGCCGAGGCTCTGGGGCTTGGCGCCCAGGCCACTGGAGGGCGCGCATGAGTCGATACCGCGACCCCGAGAACGTGATTTGGCTTGCCATCGCAGCAATAATCGCGCTGGCGGTGCTGATCTGAAAGGAGGCGCGCCGATGTGTGTGTGTGATTGCACACCGGCAAAACTGAAGACGGGCGAGTGGGGCGTGCGGGGGACTGGGGAGCCGCCACGGCCCGGAGACGAGGTCCGCGTGCAGACGCGCGGCGGGAAGCGCTGGCACGCCCGGATCGTCCGGGTGGTCTACCACGACACGGCCGAAGACTACTGGCTGGCGCGCACGGAGAAGAAGCGGGATACGGCCGCGCCCCCGCCGGCGGTCGAGCAGGTCGCGGAAGACGAGCCGCCGGCACCGCCGGCCGGCGTGGTGATCTGCCCCAACTGCGGGGCGGTTATCGACCATGGGGGTGCGGCATGAGTGATTCCAGCATGAGCATCCCCGCGATCGAGCGAAGCGCGGCGATCATGACCGCGTGCGGCAAGGCGCTGAAGCTCCAGCGCCGCGACGGCGTGCCGCGGTACGTGATCTGCTGGCGCGACGGAACATACTCGATTACGACGTGGCAACCGACGAGCCGGGACTTTGAGTGGTACGACGCATGCGGCCTGCGCTACAGCGAGCGGCCGGGAAAGGATGACGCCAATGGCTAACGTCGAAGACGTGACTGTGGTGAGGATCGGCCAGGGGCGGTACGTGCGCGACTGGCCTCCGGCCGCAAGGTCGGCCAGCGATGCGGCACGGAGCGCGTCGGAGCTCTCGGACGAGCTCGGCCGGCTGGCGCAATCTGCGGTGAAGATGGGGATGGCGGCCTCGGCCGGCGTGAACGCCGCCCTTGCGATCCTGGGCGACCAGGAGCGAAACATCGTCGATCGGGTGGACGAGGCGCGGGAAGTGCTGGAGAGCGCGCGCCGCAAGTTCGTGGAGGTGGGCTGTGAGAAACCGTGATGACGAGACATGCGACCGGCCCGGGTGCCGACGGCCGGCGTACCTGCGCTACCTCGGCACGCTGCTGTGTCAGGAGCACTGGGAGCAGCACTGCCGCGCGGAGGAGCGCAAGGCCCGGCGGCGCGCTGCGAGAAAGGGGACGTGTCATGCCAACGCGGATTGAGTGGGCCGAGGAAACGTGGAACCCGGTCACGGGCTGCACGAAGATCAGTCCGGGTTGCGCCAACTGCTACGCCGAGCGAATGGCGCGCCGGTTGCGCGGCCGCTGCGGATATCCGGCCGAGTCGCCGTTCGCGGTCATGCTGCACCGCGATCGTCTGAGCGCGCCGTTTCGCTGGCGCAAGCCGCGACTGGTGTTCGTGTGCTCGATGGGCGACTTGTTCCACAAGGACGTACCGTTTGGGTTCATTGAATCGGCCTGGTTCACGATGCTCGCGAATCCGCGGCACACTTTCCTCGTGCTGACGAAGCGCCCCGAACGGGCACGCGAGTTTTTTAGGACAAAGTGGGTTGCGGATAGCCCGCTCGATAACGTCTGGCTCGGCGTTAGTGTCGAGAACTCGCTAGAGGCAGCTGAGCGCATACCGGAACTGCTTACTACGCCGGCCGCATTGCACTTCGTGTCGTTCGAGCCGCTGCTAGAAGCAATCGACTTCGCGTTTTGGCCCGACGAACATCACTATTGCTCGTGCGGCGCGGTTACTCCGGTCGATTGCTGCGATGTCATTGGTGCCGATCCGGGGCACCTCTTTTGTCCGTGCAACCATGAAGAGCGCGCAAACATGCGGCGCATCAGATGGGTGATCGCCGGCGCCGAGACTGGCCCGGGCGCGCGGCCGGCGAAGCTCGATTGGTTCCGGTCACTGCGCGACCAGTGCGCAGAGGCGGGCGTACCGTTCTTTTTGAAGCAGGTCAACGCGAAGCGGGATCGCGAACTCGATGGCGTGCTGCATGAGCAGTGGCCGGCCAGAAAGGAGGCGAATGATGGCGCCAGGTGAATGGAGATCGCTGCGGCTGCCGATCGGCGAATGGGTCGAACTGCGGCTCGCGCATGTTGAGTGCCGAGTACTGCAGTCGATCGACCATATTATCGCGGTCTACGTAGACCAGAGACGCGGCGAGCGGCGTGTCACGGTGGTGGCCGCCGAGTCGGATATCTCGGCAGGCGGTTCCCGGGAATATGTCGTCCACCCTGACGATGGGCAGCGGCTGATTGATTTGTTGCGTTACCGTTGCGTGTCGCCGATCCCGGAAACGCCGCCAGACAACGAAGAGAAGGAGACCCCCAATGGAACTAGGTGAACTGATACGCGAGCGCAGAAAGGCCGCCGGGATCACGATGCGCGAGCTTGCGCGGTGGATCGGTGTCTCGCCGTCGTACCTGAGTGCGATCGAGCGCGAGATCATAGTGCCACGACGCGCACTGTTCGTCGAGTTCGTCGCGAAGGAGCTTGGCGAATCGCCGGACCGCTTCGTGCACGCAGCTGGATTGCTGCCGAGCGATCTCGTGGACGGGCTCAAGAAGCACCCCGAAGCGTGGGATAAGGTCCGGGAGTTGATCGGGCTCTGAAGATGCTGTATACTTTACGGCATCTTCTTTCGGAACGCTGGGCTCGTGGGCTTTGCCTGCGGGCCCGGTCTTTGCGCGCAAAGACCCCGGCGACCGTTGCCGGCCACCGGGGCCGCCAAGAGGGACTGCCGATGCACGCCGGAGAGTATCGCCCAGCTGACGCGCCTCGTCAACAAAAAACGCCCCGCCACGGAGGACGGGGCTTGCGCGGCTGGGCTGACCGCGCCACTGACACAGATAGGTGCTTCGTGGGAGCTCGTCGAGAAACCGCACCGTGCCAGTCGATCAGGTGACGAAGCCCTGGATACCGGAGATCAGTGCGTTCAGCACGCCAGTCAGGAACTCGCCGAAACTGCCGATCGTGCCGGTGAGCAAGGCGACGACCAGAAATACGAGCATGTCCATAGCTCCACTCCTTTCGCGCGCAGATTCTCTGCGCTGGGTGCGGCGCCGTCAAGATCCGAGGGCGAAGTGCGCCATCCACGCGAGCGAGGCGGCCGACAGCGCCCACAGCGCAGCCGCAATGCAGGCCGCCGCACGCTCCTCTGTGCGCCTGGTCATAACTCCACCCCTAGTGCCACGTCGTACATCGTCTCGAAGAGCCGTTGCAACAAGTCCAGCAGGAACATCCACATCATGTCTGTATCTCCTATCACGAGAGTGTATCCGGGGGCTCGCCGACGTACAGCGCCGATCGCCCCCACGACATCGCCAGTTCATCTCTGCCGCGCATCCACCCGATTGTGACCGGCGGATTGAATCCGGCGCGCCGGAGCGCGCCAAGCAGCCGGCGCGCCGCGGCGACACATTCAACACGCGCGCCGTTCGTGACCGGGAGGCCGTCGAGCTTCGCGTGCGCGCTGCGCCAAGCTGAAGCCACACCGCGGCTCTTCCGCGGCCCGCCCCACGCCTTGGCGCTGGCATAAGCGATTGCCCGAAGCTTCGCTTGCTGCAGACCGTCCGGCGTCGCCGGAAACTCGTCCATCGGCGCATCGCCATCAGCTACGAGGATTCGCGCATCTTCTCCCGGCTTGCGCACGCCGACAATCCTGATGCCGTGCTCGGTCGTGCCCACGGCCTCGCTGACATCGTGCGTCACCTTGTAGACCGGCCAGAACTCGACCCCGCCTTCGCTGACCTCGCATGGCAAGCCGTCGAATATCGACGGGGCGTTACGATCCGTGCTCATGCCAGCACCCCACATTTCTTCGCAATGCGTTCGAGCCTGGCGAACAGGTCGCCATCGAGCTCCCGCCCCCGCCAGTCTTCCAGGCTGTCCAGGAAGGCCACATCGTCGCGGCTGAGCCGCCGCCCGCGCGCATCACACGCGAATAATAGCGACTGTAGGTCGTCTAGAATATCTTCCCACGAATCCATGACTAGGATCCATCCCGCTCAAGTTCCGACGCGAGTGCCTGCAACTCAGCAGCGAATTCGCGTGCCTGTGAAGAAGATAGCAGCGCCGCGATTTGCGACATTGGGAACTCGATCCGATCTGGATAGTATCCGATTTCAATCGCGATTTGTCCGCGCTGCTTGCGCGCGGCGACCACAACCGTAACTCTCTCTTGTGAACTTTGCATCACATCTCCCAGCAATGCCGCCCTGCGGCGTCGAAGTGCATCCGCGTGCGCTCCCAGCGGACTACTACTCCGTGCGTGTCCGTCCCCTCGACCGCCTTCGGCGGCCGGGCACAGCACGAATGCCTGATCTCCAGCATCCACGCGTGCGCCGCGCGACGCGCCTCCGGGCTCGACACGCAATCGAGCGCGTCGGATTCGAGCCGCCGAAACGCCGCATCCCAGGTCAGTTCCGATTTCACGCACCACCTCCCATCTTCGTCACCTTATCGACCTCACGCTTCGTTTTGGCGCTTTGGGCGCTTTTCTGCGCCTCGGTGAACACGCCCCAGATTCGCGCGACATCGCTAGGCGGAAGCCCCAATTGCCCTAACTTCGCCCGAAAAGCCTCCCCGCCGGCGACCACTTCCCGGAAGCGCGAAGCGTGGCCGCGACCCCGCAACGACTCGAGCGCCCCGCCGACCAGCGGGACCAGCCAGCCGAGGAACCGCAGGATTCCGACGCCCGCCGATCTAGTCGTCGGGATCGCCAGCAGCCCGAGCAGCCCGAGCAGACCGAATCCGAGCCCGATCGCGGTGCCCTTCGTCAGCCATGAGCCCATCGAGTCAAGCCACGACCAGCGCCCGCCTTCAGAGGTAACGCCTTGTGGCCCAAGCGTTTGCGGCTTCTTCCGCGTGTACGCCTCCGTCGCCGTCGGCCCCGTCCAGTCGAAGAAGGTCGTCAGCCTCGTTTCGCGCTCGGCGAGCGTGGCCGGTTGCGCCGAGCCTGGTCCGATCGCCGCCGACTCCCAAGGCCGTGGCGTCTGAACGGCCAGCGGCCGCACCGGCCCGCGGATCGGCTGCGTGGCGACCGGCTGGCTGAACCGCTCGATCGTGCGCACCTGCGAGCAGGAGGCGACCAGCGACGCGACCGCACCGCCCGCCGCGAGCCAGATCACGACAAACGCGAATACTCGGCCGCTGCTGGACGATCGGCCAGCCAGCTGGGCCGTGAGTCCAGCCGACATGCGATCGCAGCGTG
>Ga0256914_1000433_pt1 | contig 41395 bp, 37 predicted proteins | sample HulkmetaG_FD_191571 | JGI IMG/M metagenome (GOLD analysis project Ga0256914, IMG submission 191571) | Hydrothermal chimney microbial communities from Main Endeavour vent field at the Juan de Fuca Ridge, Pacific Ocean - Hulk | ecosystem: Environmental > Aquatic > Marine > Hydrothermal vents ... | reverse complement strand
GCCAACGCCTTCGCCGCCGGGTCCAACCCCGCCATCAAAGGGCGCGGAAAGGCCACAGAAGCAAAATGGCCGTCGCCGCAGCCCACGTCCAACACCGGCTCGGCCAGGGGCAACAGCCGCCGATAGAACCGCGCTTCTACCGCCCGCAGCAGGGCGCGAAACGCCGGCAGGTCTTTGAGGTGCAGCCAGAGAAAATCTTCCATGTCCTCCATTCCGCCTCCATGCGCAAGGCTATGACGCTTTTCCCATCACCGGCGCACCTCCACAGAGCCGAGGACAAGGTAAGGTTGCCCCTCGGCGGAAAGGAGATGCCGACCGGTGCGCAGGTCGTAAAAGCCGACGATGAGCCGGTAGCGGCCCGGCGGGGCGTCGGCGCGGAGGAACAGGTCATACCGTTCGCCGACGAGATCGCCGGGCTGCCAAGTGTCGGTCGGGCAGCCGCCGTCGCAGGGCAAGCGGTCTATCTGCCCGGCTTTGACACCTTGTTCGTCAATGACCTGGACGAAAAAGGTAAAAGATTCCGCCAAAGGAGTCAACGCCCGCCAGCAAAAGATCAGGGGGAGCGTTTCCCCCGCCTGCCCCTCGTCTGCCACCTGGGCGGCCACCAGCTCCACGGCATCGCCCAGGCGCGGTCTCGGCGTCAACAGGGGGAAGGGCAAGCGGACCGGATCAAAAAGGTCACCCCCATAGTCCAAGCGCACCGCCCCCATCCGGAAGCGGGCGGCTGCCCACTCCGGCCCGCCGGGGCCGATGGTCCACACCGAATCGGGATTGCGCCCCGTGCCCCAAACTTCCAACCTGCCGTCGTAAGAATCTTGCCACGACTCGGTCCACAGCGGTTCGGTGAGGGTCGCACCTTCGCCGGGCCGCTCCACGGCGGTCAACAACGCTGCTGCCTGGGCGACATCCCCCGTCGGCGCGTAAAACAGCAAAAGGGCAATCGCACCGACGATCAAGGCCGTCGGCAACCCCACGGTCAGTCCCCTGCCCCACCGTCCGCGCCATGCTACCGGCAACGCCGAGCCGGTCAGGAACACCAGTGCCAAGCCCACCGCCAGGCCGCCCCAATGTACCACGCCCCCTCGCGCCCAAGCCAAATCCAGGTTCTCCGGGCGGAGATAAGCCCACTGGCGCAACAAAGGGCTGTAAGCCGGGTTGAACAAAGTGGCCGGATGGTAAAGGCCCAGGCGGGCGTAGACATCTTCCAAGTAAAGGTTAAAGTCCACGGCCACACCCAACAATTGCACGGCAACGCTGCCCAGGGAGAGCAAAAGCAGCCCGGCAGCTGCCCCCCGCCGGTGACGGACGGCATCCAGCACCGGGGCCAGGGGGAGGACGGCAAAGGGCAACATGGCTACCAAAAAGCGCGGCCCCCAACTATGCCCTCCCCACCATAGGTACCACAAGGACCAAAATAGCAAATAGTAAAGCACGACCCCGGCGGCAAACAGCCCCTCCACGCGGCGGCGACGGACCAGGGCGGGCCAGCCGAGCACGGTCACCAAGAGAACGGGGTTGTACCAGAACAAACCGCGTCCGGGACTGAAGGTCAAGCCGTACAGCCCGGAAAGCAAAGGGGTGGAAAACTGCTCCCGCCGACCAAAAAGGTAGCCGGTATCTAACGGATCGCCAAAGCGCAACAGGTTGTACAGCCCCACCCCCAACAAAGCGATCAACACAGGCAACCCCCAGCGGACAAGCAAACCGGTGAGCCGCCGCAAGGAACGAACACCCCGCTGCCGGGCATAGGCCAACAGCAAAAGGGCAAAAAGAGGCACGAGCAAAGCATCGTTGAGGCGGGTCAACAAGGTGATGCCCAGGCACAGACCGCCCAAGAACAGATCGCGTTCCCGGCCCGATCGGCGGTAGCCCAACAACAGGTAGGCGGCGGTCAGCAAGGTGAGGCCGGTCAGCGATTCGCTAAACAGGTAACGGGCATACACCCAAGCCATCGTCGCCAAGCCGTAAAGCAAGGACACACCGACCGCCACAGCAGGACCAAAACCGAGCCGCCGCACCAGGAGAAAGAGGATCGCGCCGGTCAGGGCCGTGACCAGGGACATGGTCAGCAAAGCGGTCTGCACGTTGCCCAGGCGTGCATGGTGTAGGGCCAGCCAAGTCAAAGGCAGAGCCGCCAGCGAAGTGCCGATCCCCTTGTGGGAATAGAGGTTGCCGTCGGGTCCGAATTTCCCCTGCTGCAGGCCCAGCCAGCGGTAGAGGTTGATGTCCAGCGTGCCGCGCCGGGCCAGGCTATCGCTGACGGCCAGCATAGACATCTCGTCGCTGGAATGGTAGTGGCCGCTGAAGGTCAGAAGATAGATGCTAAAGAGGAAGGCAAACAAGGCCAAGGCGAACCGCGTGTCGGGATTCCGCACCCGGCGCGAATCGGAGTCCACATCCGGCCCGCCGGACGGTCCGACGGGACTAATCCGAAGCCTACCGAGGTTCATCTTCCGGTATCCCACCCGGTGAGAAGCCACCCATTGATCTCGTAGCGGGCGACGGGCCGATAGCGTTCGGCCAGCCATGTGTGGAGAGGCGAATCCTTCGGGGCATAGAGCCAGACCTGGTCGTAACCGGCGACGGCCCTTTCCAGCCGGGGTTGCCAAGCCGGAAACCACCAATCGGTTTGCACCGAGGTTACATCAAAGCGGCGACGGAGAAAGGGATAGACGGCATCATAGACCCCCTGGGCGTCGGCAGGTTCATCACCGCCGATGATGACGCGAGCGTGAGGCGTGGCTTCGGCGGTCAGCGTCTCGATCAAAGGCCGATAAGGGCTGACGGATAGGCGGTTTTGGTAGAAGGCGTCGTACGCCCGTGGCACGGCCAAGAGAGCTGCGGTCACCAGCACCCCGATAGCCCCCAGGCACAAGCGGCGGCTCCAAAGGGCGGGTAGGGGCCGATGCAGAGCCATCAAGCCGTATTCAATCGCCAGCAGGATGAGAAGGCCGCTTCGGGCCAACACGACACCGATCAACAACCAGGATTGATCGGGCAAGAGGGTGAAGTAGATGGGGCTTTCCACAATGTTGACCGCACTGAGGAGAACGGCATAGGCCACCCCCCGCAACCCCGGCAGCAACAGGATGACAAAAGGCAACAACCAAACCAGAAACTGAGGGCTGTAGCCTTTGAAATAGAGGGTCAGCAAGTTGACCGTCAGGCCGGTAAAGGCCACTGCCCGCCGCGATTCGCCGAGTTTTTCCCCGGCGGCCACCCACAAGACCAAGTAGAGCAGGGCAAAACCGACCGAGATGAGGCCCCAAGGCAAGGTAGCGGGATGCTGCAACGCTCCGGCCTGAGCCGGATCAAAGCGGTTTCCTCCCCCGGCCAGACCGTAACCGTAAAACCCCTCCAAGACCGCCCAGATCGTTTCCCAGGAGCTACGCTTGAGGTTGATGGTCCATGACAGGGCAAAGAGCCGGGGATTGAGCAAGGCAAAAGGCAGGGCAACAAGGCCGACGGTGACCAGGGTCACAACGATCAACACCGCCCGCCGCTTCCACGTCGGTTCGCGCCAAAAGGCAACGGGAACAACGACGATGGGCAACAGTTTGACCAGGAACCCCACCCCGGCGACAACGCTGCCGACTCGGTTGCGCCGGATCAGGATCAGATAGAGGGCCAAGAGCAAGAAGGTCAGGGCAAATACGTCAAACCAACCGAGCATGACCAGCAGCGGCACGAAGAGGAGGCTGTACACCCAACCGATACGTAAGGCGACCTCCGGGCGGTACAGCCGACGGGCAATCAGGTAGATGAGAACCAGATTGGCCGTCTCGGCCAGGAGGAAGAAAAAGCCCAGCAAAAGGTTGAACCAGAAACCGGGTGTGCCCCAATTGGGCAACCATAAGCTCAACCGATAGATACCCACCGGAATCCAGGGAAAGAGGGGCTGATACTCCATCCAGTAGTGGACCGAAGGGTAAAAACCTTGAGAGGCATAAGAGGCCAACAAACGGTAGAAGGTGAAATCGGACAACGTGGTGATATAGCCACCGGGCCGAACCAACAGCAAGGCCATCAAGCGGAAGGCCAGAAATGACATCAGGAGCAGGATGAACTCCCGGTGATGTTGTCTCTCCGAAGATTGTCGGGTCTCCTCATTCCACATGATCGCTCGGCCCATCAGAAGTTGTCACCCCGGTTCCTGCTCCGGCTTTGCCGCTTTGGGCGATTTGACCGGCAGGGAAAGAACTTGCACCTGCCCCGGCCCACTCTGAAACTCGGCCTTCCGGGCGAAAGTCCCCCGGCACGTATGGCAGCACACCGCCCCGCAGCCCACGGGCAATGATAAACCAATTCCCCTCTGGGGTCAACTATTTCCACACCAACGCCAACCGGCTGCGTTTGTCCCGTTCCAGGGCGGTATAAAGGATGGTCTGCCCCTGGATAATCACCAGGTCTGCGTGGCCCAGGCCGATGTTGCCCGGCAGGTCCACCAGGATCGGGTTGCCGGGGAACTTTTCCCAGGGGCCGTCAATGCGGTCGGTCAGGCTGCGGGCCAGCCCCAGGCCGAATTGACTGTCGCCGGGGTCGCCGCGCCCCGGTCCGCGCACCCCTTCGTAGAGCATGTAGTACCGTTCGCCGATCTTGATCACGTCTGCCGAGCTGATGGTCCGAAAGTCAAAATAGGGGTTGGTCTGGGGGCCTTTTTCCTCCAAAGGGCCGTATTCCTCCGCGCCGCGAAAGAGGGGGTTGTGCGCACAGCGTTTGAACCGTTTGGCATTGCCCTTCACCGGGCCATAGTAACAGCCCATGCCGCCCGGATTCTGGCCCACGGCCACAAAAACATAGACGGTCCCATCCTCAATGTACACGCCCGGCGGTCCCCCGGCCAGGCATTCGTAATCGTAGCGCACAAAGGGGTGGGGGCCGATGCGCTCCGCCGCCGGGCAGTCGGCCAGCCAAAGCTTCCAGATGCCGGTTTCATCCACCCGCCGGGGTTTGCTCCAGTGCACACCATCCTCCGAGCGGCGCAGCATCACCCGGCCCAAGTACTCGTAGACCAGGACCATCGTTTCGCCGTCATAGTGGACGCGGGGGTATTGCTGCTGAACGATGTGGTCCTTTTCCGGGTCGCAGGGGCAGCGGCGGCATTCAAAGAGGCACACCGGCGGGTCGTCGTGGTGGAAGGTGTAGCCGCCGTCGGTGCTTTTGTAGATGACGGTACAGCCGGGGAACTCTACCGGGTCACCGCAGCGGTCAACCGCCCCGGCGGAGCGGTCGCTGGCGTGGAGGTAGGACCACAGTTCACCGTTGCCCATGACGATAGTATCCGATTCACCCCTGGGCAAGCCGGTATCCTCCACCTCCACCACGAATTCGGCCCGGCCCGCCCAAAAGTCGGCCAGGGTGGGGTGACCGTTGCCGCCCGGCTCCTCCTGGACGACAAGCCAGGGGGTGGGCGTCGGGCCGGGGCCGCTATAATCGTAGATGATGGTCGGCGTGGGGGTAGGCAGTGCACCGCCCGGCCCGCAACCTGCCAGGCCCGCGGCCAACAGGAGTAAAAGCAGCAACTTTTTCGGTAACAGCGTCATGACTCTACTGAAAAAACTCCGGTTCCACCACGGAGACGCCGAGAGCACAGAGAGAAATCGTATAAATTTTGCTGTTTCTCCGCGGACTCCGCGCCTCTGTGGTGCAAAGCCCCTGGATCAAGACCTTTTTTCAGGCGAGTCCGTCATGGTCAACTAGAAATACGCCTCATAGCCTTCTATGTGCAGCTCATCGCGCATGAATTGCAGCTCGCGGCGCAGGTTGCGGTTGACCGGAACCCCTCGGCGGCGGACGATCTTTTCCTTTTCCCATTCCTTTTCCCCGGCGACATAGATGCGGGATTGCCCCGGCTCCTTGCGGGAAGCCTGCAAGGCCCGCATGATCCCACCGGTGATCTGTTTGGAAAGCTCCAGAGGGATAAAGTGTTCAATATCTATAGCCAAGAAAAAGTGACCCAACATGAAGGGCCGTTTGGAGCCATCGGGGGCAAAGCCCAACAGGTCCTTCATAAAGACACCGCCGCTCAGGGAGGCGGACAGGATTTCAACCAGGGTAGCCAGGTCGTAGCCTTTGTACCCGGCGAATAACTCCCCGGCGCCACCCAGAGGCAACAGAGCCGCTGCCGCCCGGCCCAGGTCGGCCAGAATCTGGTCGGGGTCGGTCAAGGGGCGGCCCTGCGGGTCGATCACCCAGCCTTCGGGAACCGGTTTTTCGGCGCGGGCGGCAACCTCAATCTTGCCCCGCTGGGTGATGGAAGTGGCCCCATCGAAGCAGAAGGGAAACTCCATATCCGAGGGCGCAGCAAAGGCGATGGGGTTGGTCCCCAGCATCGGCTCCGTGCCGAAGGTGGGGGCGATGGCCGGGCGGGCGTTGGTCACGCAGAGGCCCATCATCCCCTCCTGGGCGGCCATGAGAGGATAGTATCCGGCAATGCCAAAGTGGGTCCCGTTGCGGACCGCGACCGCACCCAGACCGTAACGCTTGGCTTTATCCATGGCCAAGCGCATGGCTCGGTAGGCGATGACGTGGCCCATACCGTGCCCCCCGTCCAGCACCGCCGTCGTTTCGGTCTCTTTGATGACCTTGATCTCGGTCTTGGTGCGGTGCTGGCCGGACACAATGCGGTCATAGTAGTATTTGAGCCGCCCCACGCCGTGGGATTCGATGCCCCGCAAGTCGGCGGTGATGAGCACCTGAGCGCAGATGCGGGCATCTTCCGGCGGCGTGCCCAATTTCTCGAACACGTCCCGCATGAATCGCTCGACGACATCCACCGGAATATACGAGATGTCTTCCATGACCCTCCTCCTTTTCCTGTTCGTTCCCACTTACGGAGAAAGACCGGGGTTGCCCCCGGCACGGCGGAGCAAAGCGCGAACCCGCGCCCGGACCTCATCCACGGCAACCGGCTTGGTGATGAAATGGGCTGCTCCGGTATCCAAGCTCTCGACCGCAACCTCTGCGCTGCCCAGGGCGATGATAGGGATGGGGAATGCTTCGCGGATCAGACGCATGGCCGTTCGTTTTTTCGCCTCCAGGGGGGGAATATCCACAATGAGCAGATCGGGGCGGGCGGTACGGCAGCGATCCAATGCTTCTGCACCGCTCATCGCGACCCAGACCCGATACCCATCCCGGCTCAAAGCGTGGGATAGATCGGCAGAAATCAACTCGGCGCCCAGGATAAGAATGGTGCTCAATTGCATCTCCATCCAGCTTCCATGCCTTCACGCCCCAGGAATATGATACCACGGTAAGGTCAAGACTCGGTCAAAGGTCGGTCAAGGATCGGTTTAGATTCGGCAGATCCCGGACCACCCTTGCCGGACCGCGGTTCAACGGACCGAACGGCACTGCGGCCTGCTCCGAGCACGGAATCCGGACCCTCCAACTAGGGACGAGGCATGTAGTACCCTGCGCCACGCCGAGTCAGGATATATCTTGGTTCTTTTGGATTCTCCTCGATTTTGCGTCGCAAGCTCCAGATATAGACTTTGACATTTTTGACACTGTCGTCATAATCCCCTCCCCAGATATGACGCAGGATTTGACGGGGGGATAAGATCTGGCCTGCATTGCGGGCCAGGAAGAGCAAGATTTTATACTCGGTGGGGGAGAGAGCAACTTCTTGGCCGCGCACCACCACCTGCCGGTTCGCCGGATTGATCACCAACTGACCGTCGGCAAAGGCCAGGACCTGCTGTTTGGCAACGTCGCGCGTCCGCCGCAAAGTAGCCCGGATGCGGGCTTTGAGTTCTTCCACGCCACAAGGTTTGGTCAAATAGTCATCGGCCCCCAGGTCCAAACCGCGGACCTTATCTACTTCTTTTTCCATGCCGGTCAGCATGATGACCGGCACATCGGAAAACTCCCGAATGCGCTGCAAGGTCTCCCAGCCGTTCATCTCCGGCATCACGACATCCAGGATGATCAGGTCGGGCTGGAAGGAAAACGCCCGCCGCAAGGCCTCCTGCCCGCTGTAGGCGATCTGGATTTCATAGCCGGCCCGATGCAGCAGGTGGCTGAGCATCTGTATCGTGTCAACGTCATCGTCCACCAGCAGGAGCTTGGCCGCCGGGTATTGCTGCATCTTTTCGTTCATGGCAGGCATTATACCATAGATCGTTGTCAGAGCCAACCGAGTGCATTTTAGGATTCGGAGGACCGCACACAGCAGGGGCTGAATTCAAGACGGTGATTTTCGCCTACGGGGATGATGAGTGCATGTACCCTGTGCCGGAATTCGGTGCATGTTGACACCGTCTTGCCGCCGTGGTATACTGCACTGCAAGAAAAAGCCGACGCCGGGGGCGGTGGGAGGCGAGGGACCGAGGCAATGGAAAAACTGCAGGCTTTTGCCACAGAATTCATCACCGGCACACGGGACTATGTTTTTATCCGCCCGGAAGACCGGCTTCTCATCCTGCGCCCTAACAAAATCCATTACCTAAACCGCACCGCGACCGAGATGCTGGCCGCCCTCTACGCCCAAGAAGAACCGGACGTGGCCGCCGTGGTGCGCCAAACCGCCGCCCGCTACGGCGTCCCCGAAGCGCAGGTGGAAGCCGACCTGGACCGACTCCTCCGTTCCCTGTCGCTGGTGCTCCAGGAGCGGGAAGGAGCGGCCCCGGCGGTGCGCAAGACGCCCTTTGGCAGCCATTTCCGCGAGCTGCCGGTCCTTTCCGAGATCGCCCTGACTTACCGTTGCCAGAACCGCTGCACCTTCTGTTACGCCGGCGCGCCGGAACGGGGCCGCCAGGTCCCGGAGATGAGCACAGAGGAGGTCAAGCGCATCCTGGACATCATTGTAGACGACGCCCGTGTGCCAACCGTCTCCTTCACCGGCGGCGAACCAACCCTGCGCTCCGACCTGGCGGAGCTGATCGCTTATGCCAAATCGCGGCGGCTGCGGACCAACCTGATCACCAACGGCGTCCGCTGCGGTGACCCGGAATACGCCGAGACCCTGGCCGCCGCCGGTCTCGATTCGGCCCAGGTCAGCTTAGAAGCCGCCGACCCGCAGGTCCACGATGCCATCGTGGGCCGCCCCGGCGCATGGCAACGGACGGTTCGGGGCATCCACAACCTGAAGGCGGCAGGCGTCCACGTCCACACCAACACGACCATCAACAACCTCAACCGCGACCACCTGCCGGCGTTGGTAGACTTTTTGGCCGAAATGGGGCAACCTTACCTGAGTATGAACATGGTCATCCGCACCGGCGACGCCGTGGGCAAGATGGAGATCGGCTACCGCGAGATCGGCGACCTGGTCGTGCCGCTGAAAGAGCGGGCCAACAGGCACGGGATGAAATTCGTCTGGTATTCGCCCGTGCCTTTGTGCCTTTTCAACCCGGTGGCCCACGGCTTGGGGAGCCAATCCTGCTCCGCCGCCGACGGCCTCCTCAGCGTTGCCCCCGACGGCAGCGTGTTGCCCTGTTCCAGCTTCGAACAGGGGGTGGGCAACCTGCTCCGCGAGCCGTTCGAAGAGGTATGGAACAAGCGGGCGGCCCGCTATTGGCGGAACAAGGAGTTTTTGCCGCCCGGCTGCCGCGGGTGCGAACTCGCCGCCCTATGCTGCGGGGCCTGTCCTCTCTACTGGGATGAACGGGGGAACTTTGATGAGCTGCTGCCCCACCTACGGCCTACATCGGCCCCGGCCCGTTGGGTGTGGCAGGCCAAACGCCGCTGGCTGGGGCGAACAAAGGGGGTGGGCATCCGGTAGCCAAGTGCCCTTGCCTTCCCGGCACCGGCTTGACCGCAGGACGGAGTCCCGCCCCTTTTCTCGGCGCGTTCTGCGGCTCCGCAAGGGGGAAAGATGAAACTCTTACATGCTGCCGTCCTCACCCTCTTGGCGTTGGGCTTGATCGCCTGTGGGGCTTCACCCGTCGCCGAAGCAGAGCGACGATGGCAGGCCGCAGACATCGGCGACTACCGCATCCAGGTCCGGGAGGTCCACAGCATCTGGTGTCTTTACGACGCCGAGGTGGAGGTGCGCGGAGGCCGCGTGGTGAGCGCAACCGTCACCGCCCGTCCCGGCCCGGCCCAGGATTGCTATCTGTACGTCGACGGCATCGTCGGTAAGCCGGTCACCATCCCACCGGAGGAGGCTCGGCGGTGGACGGTAGAAGGGCTGTTCGCAACGGCACACGCCCTGGAGGCGCAACGCGGTAACAAGGAGATGGCGGTTACTTTGACATTTGACCCCGCGCTGGGCTATCCTTTGACGTTGGCCGGTGATAACGTCCGGGCCACCGACGACGACCTGGTGATCACCGTCCGCCATTTTGAAGCTTTGGAAGAATAGCCGGACGGGAAGGCAAGCACGCGCGCTTCGGGTTCGCGCCGGGCGGCGTTGCGCGGGGCACCGGCTTGGCACAAGGTCGGAGGACGGGGCCACAGGCCCTCTCGTGGGCGGACCCCGACTTTCCCGTGCGGAGCACTCCCGACGCAAGGGGAGTTTTTCGGAGCAAGCGGCGACTCAAGTCGCTCCCTTCGGGCCTGTGGCCGGGCGTATTCGTGCGTTCGTGTATTCGCGTCCGCTTTGTGGACGGCCCGCTTTGGCGGTTCCGGGGGTTTGAACCGCGAAGGCGCAAAGGGCGCAAAGGAAAAAGTAAGAAAACCTTCGCGCCCGTGGCGTCTTGGCGGTTCCAACCGCGATTTTCTCTGCGCAAGTTGGAAACTTGCGCCACCGGGCCGGGCGCATTCGTGCGTTCGTGTATTCGCGTCCGCTTTGTGGATGGCCCGCTTTGGCGGTTCCGGGGGTTTGAACCGCAAAGGCGCAAAGGAAAAGACGTATGAAAGCCGAACGGCTACTGCAATACCTGGACGAACAACGCCGGTGGGTCCACGCTCTCATTGAGCAATTGGACGAGATTCAGGTCGCCTTCAACGCCCGCTACGACGAATTCAAAGCCCGGCATGACGCCACGCTGGCACGTCTCGGCGAGCAGGTAGCCGCCCGGCCGGACGCCCTGCACCCTCGGCTACGGGCGGCCATTGAGGAAAGGGTAGAGGTAGAACGGCAGCGCATCCACGAACGCCGGAAAAGGATCCGTGACGAGTACTTGCCTGCCCGCCGAGAGGCGGCCGACGATCTCCTGCGCAAGGCTCAGGAGCAGATGGCCACCTTGCGCAAACTCAACCCCCGGCTGAACGAGAGGGAGGAGGAACTGAAAGGGGCAAAGGCGCGGTTGGAAGCCCGGCTGGCCGCGTTGAACGCGGAGATCGGGGAAAAATCGCGGGGGTTGGGTGTGGTATGGCACTTTCTCACCATCACCAAAGCCGACCGAGAGCGGCAACGCATCATCGGTCGCCTGGAAGCGATCAACGAGGAACTGTACAAGGTGCGCCGCGAGTGGGAACGCGAACGCGAACAGGTTGAAAAGAAACAAGCCGAACTCCAGGAACGATGGCGGCTGGAAAGCGTTGCCGTCGCCCGTCTGCAGGCCGAATTGGACCGGCTGGACGACAAAGCCTCCCGTGAAGCGTTGGCCTTGCGCCGCGCCGTCCGCTACGTGCTGGACAACCTGAAGGAGCCGATGCCCGGCCCCGATCCGGAGCTGAACGCAGCCTTGGAGGAAATGATCACACTGAACATCCAGACCGACGAGTACCACGAAGGGTTGGCGGCGGTGAGCGGGTTCATCGGCCTGTTGCGGGGCATCGACGGCGGGCTGAAAGCCATTCGCCAAAGCGTGCACAGCCTTTACCGGGAACAGCAAATGCACAGTGCCTACCTTGCCCCTCTCTATTTCATCCTGCCGGGCAGCGTTCAGGCCATGAGCGAACAGTGGCCGATCTTGGCCGAACGGTTTGCCGATGAGGAGACCGTCGGTCGGCATCCCGCCGAGTTTGCGGCCAACATCAAGCCGCTTCTGGAAGGGCCGTTTTCCGAAAAACAGATAGAGACCGTGTTCGCCGATCTGGGCCGCATGATCCGCCGGGCGACGGCCCGCTGGTGAACGATAGACGGGGACGATGACGCTGAACCTAGCCGAGATCGCAGAGCAGGTGGAGATGTTGGGACGGCAGCTGGCCGAGCGGGCGGGCCGGCAGCGGCAGGCCCTTCCTGCCCTGCGGGCGTTGCGGTCACGCTATGCCCATGAAGGAGAGCGGCTGCGTGCCCTGGCCGAATCTCCGGCGGGCCGGGATGCCGACTGCGCCGTGCCGACCGAGGAGCCGTTGGACGCGGTGTTTGCCGCGCCGAAGCCGCCGGAGCGGGCCACCATCCTGGCCGCCGACGGTTCGCAGATCTACCCCGACGCCCACGGCTGGGCGCTCTACTATCTGATCAACATCGGCAGCCTGATCTACCGCCACGGCAGCGGCCAAGCTCCCCAGGCATCCTCGGATCCGACGGTGGCCTATGCAGCCGACGGGCAAGGCAATCCTCTGACAAGGGAGCAGCTCAACGCTCGGCGTGATGTGGCCGAACTGACGAAACTGGCCGATCTGGCGGAGGCGGTGGCGGCAGACGGGACGGTGGGCGCGGGGGTGATCGCCCTGCTGGATAGCACCATCGGCCTGCGGGCCTGGGCGGGGGCCATCCCTCTAGGAGAACAGAAAGCGTTGCAACAACGCTATGCGGCGCAGCTGGAACGGCTCCGACGGGCAGGGGCAGCCCTGGCGGGGGTGGTCAGCCGTTCGCGGCGGGCCGGCGTGGTCCACCTTTTGGACCTGGCGCAACAGGAAGAGGTCGCCCGCAACGGCGCGTCATCCTCCCTGTCGCACAACGCGCCACAAGGGGAGGTTTTGCCCTCTCCCTTTCGGGGGTTGACCGACACCCATCTCTGGGGAGACCTAAAACCGGGGGAGCGGTCGGCCTTGTTTGTGGAAGAAAAGGGAGGTCTGAGGGTGTACTTTTTCTACCTGAACACCACACCACCCGGAGACCGTCCGGAGGGCGAGGCCGAACCGGCCCGCATTGAGATCCCCGAATGGGTTGCCTGTAACGAGGAGCAGCTGCACCTGGTCCATGCCCTTGTCTACGATCAGTGCTGCCTTAACAACGGCTATCCTTACGCCCTCAGCCGCGCCGATGAACTGGCCATCATCCTCAACGAGGAGCAGGAAGCGTTGGAGACGATGTTGTTGCAGGCAATGAGCCGTCGGGGGATGCCTTTGCCCCGCCTTTCGCCCAAAGCGGCACAGAAACGGGTGGTCCGTGCACCGTTTCACAGGTGGTAGTGCATTGTCGCTACGGTGATGCCTATGGAAGGAGAAGATCGTCGGGCCGAGATCGTGCGTCTCATCGTCACCCGCCGCGAGCGGGCGCCCCGCCCTCCTCGGATGGAGCGCGCGCTCAAGCGGCTGCTTTGGCGGTATTGCTTATCCGATGAATCCAACAAAAAGACACAAGAAAGGAAAGACAATGAACCCAGAGACCATTGATGCATACTTTGAACGTTACGGTTGGGGCGCAGACTATATCGGGGAAGGTCTGTGGCGCACCGGGTTTCGCGGCGATGTGAACACCTTTCAGATCATGGTCCGGCTGGTGAAGGATTGGATCTTTTTCCTCATCATCCCCTTCGTCGTCGCGCCGACCAACATCGTCTGTCAGTGGCGGTTGAACCGCTATTTGCTGCGCACCAATGAGCTGATGAACATGGCCAAATTCTACCTGGACAGCGACGGCGACGTGGGCTTGGCCGTGGAGCTTCCCACCGAGAATCTTGATTTCAGCGAATTCGCCGATGCTTTGAACGCGCTGAGCTACTATGCCGACAAGTACTACCTGGAAGCACTGAACATCGCCCAGAACCCGGAAGCCCCATCGCCTTTTGAGGAGGAGGAAGCGACGGAGGAATAGCAGCGCAGGCAGGTGGGCCTGCGGCGTGTCAACGCACCTCCGTCACGATCACGCGAACGGCCCCGGCCAGGCGCAGCATCATCTCCACCCGGCTTTGACTTTCCTCCGTCACCAGGGCGATCATGTTGCCACCCCGGCCGGCCCCGGACATCTTGGCTCCCAGCGCGCCGCCTTCCCGCGCCGCGCCGACCAAGCGGTCCAACTCCGGGCTGCTGACCCCCATCTCTTGCAGGAGACGGTGGTTGCGGTCCATCAGCTCCCCCATGGAGGGCAGGTCGCCCTGCTCTATGGCAACGCGGGCGGCGGTGACGAGCCGTCCCACCTCCGCAAAGAGAGGGGAATAGCGGTCCGGTTCGGTTTCAAAGCGGCGGCGCAGATCGCCGACCACCTCGCGGGTGGAGCTGACAACGCCGGTATCGGCCACGATCAAGAGGAAGGGCTTGCCCACCCAAAAGATCTCCCACCCTACCTCTTTGATGAAATAGACCGGTTTTTCAAAGGCGATCACCGTGTTGTCAATGCCCGAAGGCGTGCCGTGATACAGCACTTCCGTCTGGTACACCAACTCCGAAACCTCCCGCGCTGCCAGCCAAAAGCGGAAATGACGGGCCAGCGCACGGACGATAGCCGTCGACACCGCCGCTCCGCTGCCCATGCCCCGCGCTATCGGCACGCTTGATGTGACGGTAATGGTCAGATCGGGGTCGGGGGGCTTGCCCATTCGCTCCAGGGTGAGACGGACGATGTGGGCCAGAGGGTCGTCGTCCGGGGCCTGGCGGACGACAATGCGCCGTTCCAGGTCGGCGGCGATCAACACAACCCCCTGTCCCGCATCCGCCGGTTCAACGGTAGCCCGGGCCTGGACCTCGCCGACGGGCACGGCAATAGCCGGTTGTCCGTAGACAACGGCGTGTTCGCCGAAAAGGATGACTTTGCCGGGGGCGGTTGCGGTAGACATCGTTCAAACCTCCTTGCTCGGTTATGGAGTAGGGGTGGGCGTCGTCTCCGGCCGTGGCCGGATTTGAAAATAGGTTTCTGCCACGCGGCGAAAGAGGGGCGCGGCGTAGACCGAGCCTTCTCCGGCGTGCTCAACGATGACGGCGATGGCGATTTCCGGATCTTCGGCAGGGACGTACCCGGCGAACCAAGCGTGGGGCAGACGCTGGCCGCTCTCGGCGGTCCCCGTTTTGCCTGCGGCGGTGAGGGCAAAGCCCTCAAAGGCCCGATAGGCCGTGCCGTAGGACGCCGCCGTCACCTTGTAGAGGCTGTCCCGGATGACGGCCAGGTGCTCCTCGCCGATGGGCAGCCGGGCCAACTCCACCGGCCGGAAGGTCCACTCCGGTTCGTTGGGATCGGAGGCGATCATTTCCACCACTTGGGGCCGGTAGAGGGTCCCGCCGTTGCCCACGGCGGCCAGCAGGTTGGCCACCTGCAAGGGCGTGACCAGCAATTCCCCCTGGCCGATGGCCATGTTGACGGTGTCGCCCGGCGCCCAGCCTTCCCCTTTGGCCTGGATCTTCCAGGCCGGGTCGGGGACCAGCCCCGCTTCCTCCTCAATCTCTATGCCGGTTGGCGCGCCAAAGCCGCAGCGGCGGGCGTAATCGGGCAGCAGGTTTTCGTCCACGCCGTTGAGCATGAGGCCCACCTGGTAAAAGGTGATGTCACAGGAGACGGTCAGGGCTTTTTCCAGGGAGATGTTGCCGTGGCCGCTCCGCAGCCAACAGGTCTTGGGCCACTCCGGCCCCAGGCCGGTCCACACGCCGCGGCAGAGGAAGGTGCTGGATGCGCTCAGACCACCGGCCTCCATCCCGGCGGCCATGGTCACGATTTTGAAGACGCTGCCCGGCGGGTAGGTTCCCTGGGTGGCCCGGTTGACCAGGGGCCGCCGCCAATCGGATTGTAGGCTTTGCCAATCCCAGGGGCTGATGCCGGTGGCAAAAAGGTTGGGGTCAAAGCGAGGGTAGGTAGCCAGGGCCAGCACCCGCCCGGTGTTGACCTCCAGGACGACGATGGCCCCCAGGCGGCTGCCCAAAATGTCCTGCACCTTTTTTTGGAATTCGCGGTCAAAGGTGGTGTAAAGGCTGCTGCTTTCGCGGGCCGGTTTGTCGGCCAGGACGGCGACCACCTGGCCCTGCCTGGTCACAATCTCCAACCTGCCGCCCCGCTGCCCGGCCAGGTACGGCTCGCCCCACCGTTCCAACCCCATCCACCCGACCAGTTCATCGCCGTTGTAGCCTTGCTCGCGCCACAGGTCCACCTCCTCCTCCGGGATGGGGCCGACGACGCCGACGACGTGAGGGGCGATGATGTCCGGGTTGTAGGCCCGCGTCCAGGCTTCGCGCATCTCCACGCCGGGGATGGCGCGGAGGGTATCGTAGTAGAGCTGCCCCGCCTCCGCGCCGATGCGGCCCAGGGGGACGTACCAATCGGGCTGCGCTTCGGCATAGAGCGACCGCAACTCCTCCGGGGATTTGCCCAGGATCGCGCCGAGTTGGGAGAGCAAGGCCGCTTCGTCCTCTATCCGTCCGGGGATGACGCCGATCTCTACCAACGCACCCTGGGTAGCCAACCCCAGGCCGTTGCGGTCGTAGATGTTGCCCCGCGAAGGGGAACGGGGCGTCAGGCGGACAAAGGTTTCCTCGCTCAGCTGGGGCAGGATGAGGGCCGGGGACCAATCCACCCCCCATTCTCCGGCTTCGTAGGTGAGGGGCATCAGGTTTTGGACCTCAAAATCGCCGACCAGGGCGGTGTGGAAGGCAACGGCAAAGGTCACTTCGGCATGGGTGTCGGGCTGGTAGGAGGACAGGATGCGGGGCGTCACACGCAGGATGGTCGCTTCCTCCACCACGTTGCGGTAGGCGGCGGTGAAGGCTTCCTCATCGTAGGCATCTTGGGCATCGTAGGAAAGGAGGCCGTACATGGTCGGGTAGTCACCCCGTTGCCAGGCCTGCAGGAAGGCAAAGGCGGTCTCGTCGGCGGGGGGCAGGTTGAGTTGGGGTGTGGGAACCGGCGTCGGCGTGGGACGGAGGACGGGGAACCGGCAGCCCACCAGCAAAGCCGCCAGCCAGGGCAGCAAGGCCACCGGCAGCAAGCGAAGCCGATGGTTCATGGGCCGCCTCCTTGCCCGACGGCCCAATCCAACACCTGGGCGACGATGGCCAAGGTGATCAGGTGGAAGACCTGGTCCACGACGATCTGCAACCACGGTTGCCGGGAGGATTGGCCGATGAGGCTCATCCACCACCGAACGATGTATCGCCGGTCCAACAGGATGTGGGTCGTCAGGATGAAGAGCCAGGCCAGCACCGCCAACGCCGGGGGCAAGGGATGGGTCGCGGTGTAGGCAACCAGGATGACGGTCATGGCGATCATGTAGACGGCCACATGCCGCAACAACCAGCAACTCTCTTGGGGTTTGCAGGAGGCCATTTTGTCGCTCTGCAGCACAAAATCCCCCACCAAATGGCCGACGAGGAACCAATCGAATAGACTCATGCCAACTCCACCGAGGTCATAGCCGGACGACTCAGGGGGTAGCCGTCGGCGGGGGTGATGTATCGGTCGGCAGGGGGGTATCGCTCGGCGGGAGGGGTGTGTCGCTCGGCGTGGGGGTGGCCGTGGGCGTCGGGGTAGCCGTCGGTGTGGCAGATGGGGTAGCGGTCGGCGTCGGCGTGCCGCTCGGTTCTACGGTTGCCGTAGGCGTCACGGTCGGGCCACCGGGCGTAGCGGTTTCCGTCGGTGTCGGCGTTGGCGTCGGCGTTCCGGGTGTGGCCGTTTCGGTCGGCTCGGCGGTGACGCTGGCGGTGATGGTCAGCGTCGGCGTCAGAAGCGGGGTCGCGGTCGGCGTCAAGGTCGCCGGGGGCCGGGTGGCCGTGGGCCGGCGGGTGGGTTGCGGCCGGTAGTAGGGAACCCACAGGGTCGCGCCGACGATGATGGTATCGTTGCTCAGGCAGTTGGCCTGCTTCAGGGTTGTGACGGTGATGCCGTAGCGGGAGGCGATGCCGTAGAGGGTGTCTCCTCTCCGGACGATGTAAGGAACCCAGCCCGGCGGGCGGCCACAGGGGGGCCGAGGCGTGACGTTGGGCACGTAGAGAACCTGCCCGGCCTGGATGACGCGACCGGAAAGGCAATTTCCCTGCATCAGGGCATATTCGGTCGTCCAAAACCGCCAGGCCAGGATGGTCAGGGTTTCGCCGGGCCGGACGGTGTAAGGCACCCAACCGTCGGGCGGCGGACAGGAAGCGGTGGGCGAAGGGGTGTAGGTGGGCGTAGCGGAAGGAGCGGTTGTGTCCGTCGGCGCGGCGGTCGGCACAGGGGAAGAGGTCACCGTCGCCGTGGGGGCAGGGGGCGTGGCCGTCGCCTCCCGGCGGGCGAGCATGGATTCTTCCCGCGAACCCAAAAAGAGACCGACGACGACGGTCAGGATGACCAGGGCAGCGGCGATCAGGCCGCTGACCAGCGGTCCTATGATTTTCTCCCAACGATTTTGCCCTGCCACACCTTTCCTCGAAAATAGCGGTTGAAACCGCCCCTGGCGGGCCGTTGGCCGACCGCCCGCCTGCGCGGGCGGGAGCGTCCGCGTAGGCGGACGCCCGGCCGCAGGCCCAAAAGGAGCGACTTGAGTCGCCACCGCCCCCGGCGCGAGCCGCCGGGGATTTTCATCCTTGGCGGTGAGCCGGGGATCGGTCCGCTTCCTCGGAAATAATACGGGCCGTCCACGAAGCGGGCGCGAATGCACGAATGCGCCCGGCCCGGTGGCGCAAGAAAATCGCGGTTGGAACCGCCAAGACGCCAAGAGCGCGAAGGTTTTCTTACTTTTTCCTTTGCGTCCTTTGCGCCTTCGCGGTTCAAATCTCCGGGACCGCCAGAGTGGGCCGTCCACGAAGCGGGCGCGAATACACGAATGCACGAATGCGCCCGGCCCGGTGGCGCAAGTTTCCAACTTACAGAGAAAGTGGCGGTTGGAACCGCCAAGACGCCAAGAGCGCGAAGGTTTTCTTACTTTTTCTCTCCTTTGCGTCCTTTGCGCCTTTGCGGTTCAAATCTCCGAAACCGCCAAAGCAGGCCGTCCACGAAGCGGGCGCGAATACACGAATGCACGAATGCGCCCGGCCCGGTGGCGCAAGAAAATCGCGGTTGGAACCGCCAAGACGCCACGGGCGCGAAGGTTTTCTTACTTTTTCCTTTGCGTCCTTTGCGCCTTTGCGGTTCCCCCCGGACTTGCTACGGCTCTTTGAGCGGCAGCACGAAGCTAAAGGTTGCCCCCACGCCGTCCTCACTTTCCACCCATAGCCGCCCGCCGTGGGCCTCGACCAGGGTTTTGACCAAAGCCAGCCCGGCCCCCGATTCGCCCAGGCCGGGGGGCGTGCGACCGGGACGGGAGCGGTCAAAAACGCGGGCCATAGCCTCCTCCGAAAGCCCCCCGCCGCTGTCCTGGATGGAGATCATCACGAACCCGTCATCGCCCGGATCGGGTCCTTCTCCAAAGGCGGTAGAGCGGGTTGCTTCGACGCGGATGCGCCCGCCGTTGACGGAGGCCAAGCAGGCATTGGAAAGCAGGTTATGCAAAATTTGGCGCAGATAGTCGGGATCGGCCTCCACGGGGGGCAGGTCGTCGGGCAGGTTCAGGTCCAGGCTCAGCGACCGCTCGTCCAGGGCTACGCACGAGTCGGCGATCACTTTTTTGATGAACGCGCCGATGTCAATCTGTTGCCGCCGGGGGGTGAACCAGGGGTTTTCCTCTCCGGCCAGGCGGGCAAGGTCATCGGTCATCTGCACCATGCGTTCCGTTGCCGCCTTGATGCGCAGCAGGAAACGGCGTTGGGTTTCGCCCAGAATGCCCATGGTTTCGCCCAGCAGCAGGTCGGCGTAGCTGATGATGGCCGTCAGCGGGGTTCGCAGCTCTTCGGCCAGAGAGGAAACGGTTTCCCAGTGACGGCGTTGTTCCTCCATCTCGGCGGTGACATCCTGCATGATGACGACCAAGCCCGCCGCCCCCTCTTCCGACGGGGCGAGGGGAACCAGATCACACAGCAGGGTCCGCTCCCCTACCTGCATTGTCAAACGGGCTGCTTCACCTTGCCGGGCGGTGGCAATGGCTTGTAGCCAGCGTTCGTCGCCGTTGAGCATGGCCAGGTAAAGGCCGGGCAGTTGCTCGTTTTCCAAAAGGACCTCGGCAGCCGTGTTTGCCTCCTGGATGCGGCCCTCGGCATCGGCGTAGAGCACACCGGCGGTCATGTTTTGCAGGGCCTCCTCCATCCACCCGGCGGGTATGGCTGCACCTTCCCACTCGGCCTGGCGGCGGGAGAGCTCCTCCTCGTACCAGCGCATCTGGGCTTCCATGTTGGCGTGGGCTTGGGCCAGGTCCGATTCCAAGACGGCAATCCGTTCCGAGAGGGCTTGGTTTTCCGCCCGGCTGCTGACCAGTTTGATCTCCAAAGCGTTGCGCGCCTCGCGGGTTTGTTCTTCCCGCCGACGCATCTCTTCAATTTCGGCCTGCAGGGCGGCCAGACGGTCGGTCAGTTCCAGGAAGCGGGTTTTTGTCTGTTCCAGAGTGCGACGGTCACGGCTCAGGGTCTGACGGAGCTCCTGAATCTCTTCTTGGGCAGCTTGGTAACGGCGGGCGTTCTGAATGGCCCCGACCAGTTGCTCGGCCATAGATTGGCACAGTTTGGCTTCGTTTGGTGTAAAGGGCCGCCGCGAACGAGAGTTGCCGACGATGATGGCACCGATAGATTCGCCGTTGGATACCAAAGGTTGTACCAGCAGAGGGCCGATCTCGCTGGACCCCATGAGGGCGAAGAGGACTTTGAGCTGCACGTTGTCTGCCTCTTCGGCAATGACGTAATGTTTGCGGCGCATGGCCTGCTGGATGGTGAGCTGGTATTCGGTGGGGAAGGCGACCCCTTCGCCCCGCCCCTGTCGCGCCGGGTTGTAGATGGCGACCAGGCGCATTTGCCCTGGGTTGTTCTCCTCCGGGAAGGCAATGGCACATTGGTCTGCGCCCAGAGCATGGGCGATTCCTTGGGCTGCGTTCTCCAGCACCGTGGACAGGTCCAGAGAACCGGACATCCGCTGGGTTGCTTCAAACAGGAAGAGGAGGCTTTTGATCTGGTCCAGCGAGGCCTGGCTGATGTCTTGGAGCTGGCGGCTGCGGGTGTAAAGGCCGGAGACGATATTCTGATAGATACCGACGGCGATAAGGGGATAGGCCACCAGGTTGGAGAGGCGGTCCCAGGCGGGCAGGTGAGGAACCAAAGCGGGATACAGCAGCTGCATGGAACGCCCCCCCAGCATGAGGAGAAGGGCGGCGGTGGAGACCCCCCACCCGGCCTGGCGATTCCGCACCAGGGCAAACCCGGCCAAGATGATGAGGGCGATCTGCCAGAGCGTCCAGGCTGCTGCCTGCCAGGAAAGGTTGTAATCCAGAGACGGTTCCCGGCCCAGTTGCCCGGCCCAGAGGAAGGCAGAGGCGACACAAACGCCCAGGGCCAAGAGGGTGTTGGCGATCAATGCCGCGGCCTGCAGGCGGTTGCGCTCTTTGAAAGGAGAGGACAGGACCCAGGCGATCAGACCGAGGCTGATGACATCTATGCACCGTTCCAAGGGGGGAAGCAGGACGAGGGGAGGAACCCAGTCGGTGAGGGTTAGGACCGCCCCGGCGAGATAGACGAAGCGGGCCAGGAGCAAGCCGCTCAGGGCGATCAGGAGGTGCATGGCCTGTCCCCGGCGTGATCTCTGCCATTCGCCCCAGGCCATGCCCAACCCGGCAATGATGGCCCACAGGACCAGCGAATAGTATATCAACCCGCCCTGGGGGGTTCCGAGTATCGCCCCTGCTTGCGTCAGTACCGACATGAATCCCCATGCCCTCAAACTGTGTAGGTGACGTCGCCTGCCGGTGCGCAACCGGCGTGACGGTTCCATTATACCAGTTTTTGGATCAATTGGCAATATCGTGTCTCCGGCTCCGGCTTCCGGATGCTCGGTATGGATTTTGTGGTATGATGATGGGCACAAGGGGGGACGGGAGACCGAACGACGGGAGTAAGGGACAATGGCCAACGCGGGATGGGCATGACAAGCAAGGCTGTGGACGGCAAGCGATCAAACGGTAGGTGAACCGCAATGTTGAGCGGTTTGGGGGGGAGGTGACGATGGCCCTTTCACCGAGGGGGCCAATCCCGTATGCCGGTTCTCCGCAGAGACGCCGAGGGCGCGGAGGAAGCCGTGTGCGATCAACCGTGCCTCGGCGCACTCTGCGGCGCGAGATTTTGTAAATGCGCTTGCCCCGGCGGCGGTGTGATCAGCCCTTGACGCCTCCGGCGGTCAATCCCTCGGCCAGGTAGCGTTCCAGGGTCAAAAAGAGAAAGATGACCGGTAAGGTGGCGATGGTGGAGGCGGCCATGACTACGTGGGGACGAGGCTGTGGGTCGTTGAAAATGGCGTTGATCTTGATCGGCATGGTGAACATGTTGCTGTCGTTGAGAAAGACAAAGGCATAGAGGTACTCGTTCCAGGCGATCATGAAGGTATAGACAAAGACCGAGATCAAAGCCGGGATGGCCAAAGGGATGGTGATGCGCCAGATGACGCTCAGGCGGGTGCAGCCGTCAATGAGGCCTGCTTGTTCAATCTCGTGGGGGATGGTGCGAAAGTAGTTGGCCAGCATGTAAAGGGCCACCGGCAAGGTCTGGGCCAGGTAGGTGAAGGTGAGGACGGCCAGGTTATCGCGCACCTCAAAGCCGAGTTTGGCCCCGATCTGGGAGAGCATGGCAAAGAGGGGGATGATCAGCAGGATACCGGGAAAAAGGTAGACCAACAAGATGCTGTTGAGCAACAGTTCTTGGCCGCGGAACTTGAGGCGGGTCACGGCGTAGGCCCCCAGGACCGAGAGCATCACGGCGATCAAGGCGGTGGGGATCGAGATTTTGATGGTGTTGATGATGTTCAGACCAAAGTTCTGGAAGCTTTCGTTATTGGGATCAAACAATTCCAAGTAGGCATCCAAGCGCAGCTTGCTGGGGATGTAGACCGGCTCACGGCCCCCGATCTCGGCGTAGCTTTTGAAGGAGGAGCTGACCATCCAATAGAAAGGAAAGAGGATGCTGACCAGAAAGAAGGTGAGGGCAATGAGAAAGATCAATTGGCGCAGGCTGAATCGCCGGGCCAGGTGTTCGAACAGGGTCAACCGTTCGTCGCGGTTTGCACTCATGGCGTTCCCCTCCTAATCCTCCTGGGCGTGCCGCATAAAGACGCCGAGATAGAGCACCAAGAAGACGATCAGGATCATGAGTAGGATCATGGCGTTGGCGGCCCCTTTGCCAAAGTTGTTCAGTTTGAAGCTGAACTGGTAGGTCAGGACCGGCAGGACGTTGGTTCCAAAGCCGCCGCCGGTCAGCAGCCAAATGTCGTCAAACTTGTTGAAGGTCCAGATCAGGCGCAGCAGAAAGATGGCGCCCAGCACGTAACGCAGTTCGGGGATCGTCACGTAGCGGAATTTTGCCCATTCGCCTGCGCCGTCTACCTCGGCAGCCTCGTAGAGCGTCTGGTCAATGGCCTGCAAACGGGCCAGGATCATGAGCATGGCAAAGGGAAAGTAACGCCAGGCGGTAAAGACGATGACCAAAAGCAGGGCCAGCCCCCGTGTCGCCAGGTAGGCTTTGGGTTGGTCGATCAGGCCCAGGTTGAGCAGGATGTCGTTGAGCACACCGGACGGTCGGGGGTCCAATATCCAACGCCAGACAAAGGCTACGCTGACAATGGGTGCCACGTAGGGGAACAAAAAGATCGCACGGGCTACCCCTCTGGCCCGGAAGCGGCGGTTGAGGACCAGCGCCGCCGCCAGGCCCAGGACGATGGTCGCTGCCGTGGCAACGACCGAGTAGACGACGCTGGTGATCGCCGCTCCCCAACTCTGAACACCGATGATCTTGCCCGTTTCGTCATATTTGAGCTGGGGTTTGAAGGCAAAGTCATGCACTACCGCCCGGTAGTTGTCCAGCCCCACAAATTCGGCATCAAAGACGTTGCCCAGTTCTTTCAATCCCACATCGTGGAAACTGATCCATACGCTAAAGATGGCAGGAAAGAGGACGACGCCGAACACGATCAAGGCGGTGGGGGCGATCAGATACCAGGCCAGGCGCGCTTCCTGAGCCTCGAGGGATCGCCATCGTCGTCGGCCCGATGGCTTGGCCGCCGAGGACGATACAGTCATGGCTCTTCCTCCTCCGTGATGGGCAAAACCGGGCCGGTCGCAGCGCAACCGGCCCGGCTTGCAGGTCACCGCTATTGCTGGCGTTCGGCCAAGAGGGCCTCCACCTGCTCCTGGAGCCACTGGGCGCCGCTTTCGGGCGTCATGATGCCTTCCAGGGCGATGTTGCTGATAACCTGCGGGATCAGCAAGCGGCCCTCAATGTCACCGATGACGGCCCGCTGGGTGGCGTCATAATCGGGACGGAAGAGCCAGCGTTGCATCGTCTCGTAGCCGTTGGCGATCTGGTCCAGGGTCTCCGGCGAGTAGTTGGCAAAGTAGGGGCTGAGGTCCTTCCAGTCATCCACTGCGCTCTTGAGCACCGGGACCTTGCCAAAGGGCGCCAAGGCCAGCACATCCCGGTAGCCTTCGGTCAAAAAGTATTCGGCCACCATCTGCGCTTCCGGATCGGCTCCCTTGGGGATGGCCAGCGTAACCAACTGCCCGTAAGAAGCGGCGCCGTTGGGGCCTTTCATCATCGGGGCAAAGCCGGTCTTGGCCGCCAGGTCCTCCACGGCGATCTCTACCTTGCCGCCCTCCTCCGTGCCGGAGCCTTCTACCAGGTCGTCCATGATGTAGGTGCTGTAGAAGAGCATTCCGGCCTGGTCCAGCTCATAGGCTTCGCGGGCGCCTCGCCAGTACTGGGGACCGGGCATGGCGCATCGCTGCAGACCGGTGTAGAACTTGAGGGCTTCGACCATCTCCGGTGTGTTCATGGTCACGTTGCCGTTTTCGTCAAAGGGCCAGGCGTTGTTGGACATGGCAACCTGCTCAAAGACCTGGTGCGGGTAGTTCTGGCCCGGATCGGTGGGCAGGGTCAGGGCGTAGAGAAGGTTGCCCGTGCCCGGCAGTTTGTCGCAGGCGGCGTTGATGTCATCCCAGGAGATGGGCGGATTGAGGCCCGCTTCGTCAAACATGTCCATCCGATACCAGATGGCCTGGATCCAGCCGTCGTAGGGGATGGCGGCATAGTTGCCGGTGGAGGGGTTGGTGACCATCTTCAGCGGACCGGCTCGGAAGTCATCTTCCCCCACCGCCTTGATGACGGCCATTGCCGCTTCCTCATCCAGGATACCGTCGGCGGCAAAGGCGGCCACGCGCTCAACGCCCATGCGCACGATGTCGGGAGGGCGGTTGGCGGCCAGGGCGGTAGCCATGCGCTGGGTCACCCCTGCTTCCTCGATGGGAACGATGCGCACGTCAATATCGGGGTGCTCCTCCATAAAGCGGGCGGCTACCTCCTCGTAAACGTTAACGCGCTCCTCCTCGTTGTCGGTGGTCCAGAACTCAATGATGGTCTTTTCCGCAGGTTCTTTCTCCACCTCAACCGTTTCAACAACGGTCACTTCCTTTTCCACTTCCACCGTTTCAACGACCGTCTTTTCCACCTCTACCGTCTGGACGACCGTCTTTTCCACTTCCACCGTTTGGACGACCGTCTCCGGTTCGGGTGTGGGGCCGCAAGCGGCCACCAGTACGGCCAACATGCTGAGCACGATGAGCAAACCGATTGTCTTCTTCATGAGATTCTCCTCCTCTCAAAAATTGTCTTTGCTTTCAACAACAGAAGGGGTTTTCACATGATTTGTGCTTTGCATTCACCTCCTCTCATGCATCCTTTTCCAACTTGGCCCCGCTGGATTCCCGGATGATCAGCTCCGGCTCCAACAGGACGTGGCGTTCCTCCAACTCCTCCCCTCGCACCAGGCGGATCAGCATGTTGCAGATTTGGCGACCGATTTCGTAGATCGGTTGGCGTACCGTGGTCAAAGAGGGATGGGAGTGTTCGGCCAAGGGGATGTCGTCAAAGCCGGTGATGGCGATGTCGCGCCCAACGACCAACCCCCGTTTCTGGGCCGCGCTGATGGCCCCCAGAGCCATGAGGTCGTTGCAGGCGATGACCGCCGTCGGCGGCACGGGCAGGTCCAACAGGCGGTTCATCGCCCAGAATCCGCCGCGCTGGGTCAGGTCACTGGCAATGTAGTAATCGTCCTCAATGCGTAGGTTGTTGCGCTCCATCGTGGCCCGCAACCCCCGGCAACGGTAGACGCTGAACATCAGATTCGGCGGCGGGGCGATACACGCCAGGCGGGTGTGGCCCAGGTCAATGAGGTGTTGAGTCACAAGTTCCAGTCCCCGAAAACCATCTTCGTCCACGTAAGCAAAGTCCACGTCCAGGTCGGATCTCCCAAAGACGACAAAGGGAAAGCCGATGCGGGAAAGGTACTCAATGCGGCGGTCCTTGACGCGGGTGCGGACCACCAACAGGCCATCTACCAGGTGACCTTCGACTTTGTGACGATAGGCAGCCTCCTCCTCCGGCGTGTCGGGGGCACAGGTGGAGACCAAAAGGTCAAAGTTGTGGCGGGCGGCTTCGTTGCCGATGCCGGCCAGCAGCTCGCTAAAATACGGGTCGGAAAAGCGAGGACCGGAAGTGGGGATGACAAAGCCGATGGTGTCGGTGCGCCCGGTGCGCAGACGACGGGCGGTGGCATCGGGGACGTAGCCCATCTCTTCGGCTGCTTCCCGAACCCGTCGGCGGGTCGCGGCGGCTACATCGCTGTAGCCGGCCAAAGCCCGCGACACGGTCGTGATGGACAACCCTAAGTTGGCTGCCAGATCCTTGAGTGTGACCGCTCCCATCGCTCCTCCGGTTCTATACCCGGCCCGATCCGAAACGTTTTGGAAAAGCGGGTTTATTATACTCCAAAACGTTTTGGGTGTCAAGGGGGAATTTTTGGTGATTACCCACGGTGGGGTGAGACTTGAAGAACTCCGCCCAACGCAGTACGCTTGAGTGTGCACAACCAAACGACTGCGGAGGGCGGAGCCATGAGTAGCATACCGCAAAATGAGGCAATTGAAACTTCCGGTGGCGGAATTTAAGGCTTGACTCGCTCAAAGAATTGTGCTACAATAAAATTGCTCGGCAAGGTACGGTTCATTTCCTACGTATCATACCCCAAAGTGTTACCGGTGTCCTCCGTCGTCCCATCTTTTCGGTCCGTACAGAGCGATCGACTCATCGTTGCATTGAACCCCGCAGAAAAAGGAGTACCTGGATATTGGAAAGGAGGTGCTGAAATGAAGTGTTGGGTACCCCTTGCTGCGTTGTTTGCTTTGTTCGTTCTGGCGTTGATCGTGGCCGGGGCGGTTGCCGCCCAGGGGGCGTCTCCGCAGGATGCCGCGGGCGTTGTCGCCGTCGGTACAACCTTTACCTACCAGGGCCATTTGATCGACGGTTCTTCTCCCGCCGATGGGAAGTACGACTTTCGGTTCCGGTTGTATGCCGCCCCCGACGGAGGCTCCCAGGTGGGTAGTACCGTTTACAAGGATGACGTGACGGTGACGGATGGCCGCTTTGCCGTTGATCTGGATTTTGGCGACGGTTCCTTCACCGGCGACACCCGCTATTTGGAAATCGGTGTGCGACCGGGCGATAGCACCGGCAGTTACACCGACCTCGCGCCGCGCCAGGCCATCAGGCCCGCGCCGTACTCCATGTATGCCGGCGATGCCGACAGGTTAGATGGTGTGGAAGCCGACGGGTTTCTGCGCACCACCGGGGGGGCGGTGAGCGGGAACGTGGCCATCGGTGCGACCGCGTACCCGGCCCGCCTCCACGTCCAGGCCGGTGACCACCAAAGGGCACTTTACATCGGCGGCGGCGCGACAGTGGCCTCCTCCAGCCTTTCATCAAAATGGAACCTCCCTACCACCGGCGGCAACGACGCCACCCTGTCTGTGATCACGGGCGACCAGGACACAAACTGTGGCTTCGGGTTCATCAACGGCACGAACGTCAGTTCCCCCGTGGTGTGGATGTACAACTACTCGGATCGGAACGCCTTTACCGTGGCGAAAAAGACCTACACGGGCAGCGGATCGGACATCTCCGGGATCGACGACGCCCTGACCCCCCTCTTCCAGGTCCGGGTGGACGGCCGCGTGGGGATCGGCACGACCGATCCGGGGGCCAAGCTGCACCTCTATTCGTCCTCGACCAGTGAAGCAACGGTGCTGGAGATAGAAGGGACGGTCCTCACTCCCACGTTGCACCTGCGCAGGGGGCATCACGATTGGTCCTGGATCAACGACGGCTCCGGCCTGAGGGCGGTCTTGGGAACGGGCGATGGGACGGATCCGAACTTTGCCATTCGCTCGGATGGCAGGGTCAGCCTTCGGGTTCTGCAGATTACCGGCGGCTCCGACCTGGCCGAGCCTTTCGAGGTCGTAGGGGCCGAGAACGTCGAGCCGGGGATGGTGGTGGCGATCGACCCCGAACACCCCGGCCAATTGCGCATTGCCGACCGGGCCTACGACCGGATGGTGGCCGGGTGCGTCAGCGGGGCCAACGGGGTCAACCCCGGGCTGGTGATGGAGCAAGAGGGGACGGCGGCGGGGGGGACGTTCCCGGTCGCCCTCTCCGGTCGCGTCTACTGCTGGGCGGACGCCTCCTACGGCCCGATCCGCCCCGGCGACCTGCTCACCACCTCGGATACCCCCGGCTACGCGATGCGGGTGGGGGACTATGACCAAGCCCAGGGGGCGATCCTCGGCAAGGCGATGTCCTCCCTGGAGAAAGGGCGGGGCCTTGTACTGGTGCTGGTGACGTTGCAGTAAAGGAGGGAAGCGAAATGCGATACATGACGATACCGCTCCTCCTGTTGTTGCTTGTGATGATGCCCTTCGGCAAGGGGGCTGTGGGGCCTCTTGGGCAACGGTCTCTCCCGTGTGGAGGGGTACAACAGGCCCCGCTGCCCCACCACCAAGAGCCGTACTCGGTGGATTCCGGTGTGTACAACGGCGGAGTCGGAATCCCGGACCGACCCGACTTTCGGGCCGTCGTGCGGGTTCCCGGAGCAACGTGGATACGCCTGCACTTTGGCGATTACAACCTCGGCGAGCGTAGCTACCTCACGATCACTTCCCTGAAGGACGGCAGATCTCAACACCTGAACGCCCGGAGCATTGGCCACTGGGGCGGCTCCAGCGCATTTTTCAACGGGGATGCCGTGGAGATCCGGCTCCACGTGGCGCCGGAGGAACAAAACGTCTTCTTCCGCGTTGTCCGGGTGACCGTTGGCGACCCGGTCGAGAGCGCGAGGGATCTCTCCACGGCGGACGCATCGCCGCAAAGTATCTGCGGCAGCACCGATGACCGCGTTGCATCAGGCGATCCGCGGGTTGGGCGTTTGGTTCCCGTGGGCTGCACCGGTTGGATAACATCTAACGGAGTCCACCTTACGGCCGGTCACTGCGCCACTCCCACAATCACAATGCAAGTCCTGGAATTCAACGTTCCTTCTTCCGAGTGCAATGGACAGATCAACCATCCGGACCCGGCCGACCAATATCCCGTTGACCAAAGCAGCATCATCTTTTCCGATGACGGTCGGGGAGATGACTGGGCCGTGTTTGATTGCTTTCCCAGCAGTGAGACGGGGTTGCTGCCGGTGCAGGCGCAGATGGCGTTCTATCGGATGTCCCGTGATGATTCCCCGACGACATTGCGCGTAACCGGCTATGGGAGGGACAACGTGCCTGTAGGATGTACCGGAGATCGCAATGCGGATAGTCAGACGGAGCAAACGGATTCGGGTCCCTATCTGGGTGAAAACTTTCAAGGGGATTCCATAGTTTGGATAGAGCATCAGGTTGACACCGACGGGGGGAATTCAGGTAGCCCTTTGATCGTAGAGGGCACCACTACGGCGATAGGTATCCACACAAACGGGGGATGTTCTGTATCCGATGGTAGCAACGCAGGGACCAGTTTCGAAAACGATGATCTGGAAAATGCCGTTCAGACGTTTCCCGGAGCCAACATGATGTACGTGGACGGTGGACATCCGACGAACATGGAGGACGGCACGGTTTTTAGGCCCTACAAGACGGTGGGGGCCGCGGTGCTCAACGCGAGCGGTGGGGAGCGCATCAGCATCGTCACCGGGTCGTACAACGAGACGCTGACCGTAGACAAGGATGTGATACTGGAGGCCCCTGTCGGCGTTGTCACCATCGGGCAATAGGAGGTGGTCTGATGAAGCGAGCAAACTTGGTGATGGCCGGGGCATTTTGGGCCTTTGGTTTCTTGGCCTTCCTTGCCTCCGTCGCTCTGGCCCGCCCCGCCGCCGACTATGGCCTTCCCTGGTTCACCGTAGACGGCGGCGGTGGCGAAAGCGGCGGGGGTGTCTACGTGCTGCACGGAACCGTCGGTCAGGCCGACGCCGGTGCCGAGATGAGCGGCGGGGACTATGTCTTGTGGGGCGGTTTCTGGACCGGCGGGCGAACACCCCGCTATATCTTTTTGCCGCTGCTCCTGCGCGGTCAGACCCCATGACGGTCCGAGACTACTCCTGGGACGGTGGGCCGTGGAGATGAGTCCGCACGGCCTGCTGCTCCGAACGCCCGCAGAGAGGGGACCTGCGGGCGTTTCTCTTTGGTTTTTGGACCGCCGAGGCGCGAAAGTTTTTGCTTTTTCCTTTCTAACCCGTAGTCTTTAACGGTTGACCCCCTCGCCCTTTTCCGCTATAATGCAGGTCCGACAAGAGCGGAAAGGAGATCATCGTGGACGAAAGCGGAAGCGTTGTGCAGAGTGTAGCCGTGGGTGGCGTGGGGGGTTGGCGGGCACGGGTTTGGAAATATGTGGAGGTGACCAAACCCAGCACGGTGGCCCTGCTGGTGTTCACTTGCATCGGGGCAATGGTAGCCGCCGGGGGCGTAGGGAGTCTCTCTTTGGGCGGTTGGGTGATGGCCCTGATCGCCATCACCGCCGGGTGCGCCGCCGCCGATACCCTCACCTGCTATATTGACCGCGACATTGACGCCTTGATGGACCGCACCAAAGGCCGCCCCTTGCCGGGCAAGCGCATCCATCCCCCGGAAAAGGCCCTGGTTTGGGGGCTGTTCCTGGCGGCCCTGGCCATGCTTCTGTCCTTTCTGTTCAATCCTCTGGCCGCGTTGTGGATGTTTTTGGGCCTTTTTGACAATGTAGTCATTTACAGCCTGTGGGCCAAACGGCGGTCTTGTACCAACATCCTGCTCGGTTCCATCAGCGGTGGGATGCCGGTCCTTTTCGGATGGGCCGTGGTGCAGGGCAACGTGAGCTGGACCCCTGTGCTCCTCAGCCTGCTGGTCATCACCTGGACGCCCAATCATATCTGGAACTTGGCCATCCGCTACCGGGAGGATTACGCCCGTGCCAATGTGCCCATGCTGCCGGTCGTCACCAACCTGCGGCGGGCGGTCAACCTGATCGTGATGAGCGTCGTCCTGATGGTAGCCGAATCGCTGGTGTTGGGCACCGTCGGCGGGTTTGGGCCGATCTATTTTGCGGTCGCCATCTTGGGCGGAGCGGTTTCCCTGGTCGGCCATGCCTACCTCTTTTTCCGGCCGACGGAGCGCAACGCTTGGTTGATGTTCAAACTCTCCAGCATCTACCTGGCCGCGGTGTTTACGGGGATGATGGTAGACCGCATCCTATTGGCGTGACGGGTGGTAGATGTTGATGCCCCAACACCCGTTGCGCGCCGCATACCTGCGGCTGGGGGCGGCAGCCGCGCTTCTGATCGGCCTGCTGGCCGCCTGTGGGCCTGCCCCTCCCGAACCATCCCTCCCACCCGGCGGCCCGACGCCGACCGTCACCGTGCCCTTTGAGATGCCGGTTGTCGTTTCCGTCGCCGGCCGTTTTGCCGATGCCGAGCTCGCGCTCCTGGAGGAACAGATCGCGGCTTTTGAGGCGGCCAATCCCGATATTCTTGTGGAGATCGTTGCCGCGCCACCGCGCACCGTAGCCCGCCGCGCCGCCTTCGCCCGGTTCTTGGAATCGGGCGACGCCAGCCGAGACATCTACCTTTTGGAAAACCGCTGGCTGGCCGAATTCGCCGCCCACGGTTGGCTGACACCCCTGGATGAGTACGTAGAGGGAACCCCGATCCTTGCCGAGATGTTCCCGGCCGGCGTGCAGGCCGGCAGAATCAACGGGAAGCTGATGGCCTTGCCCTGGACGGTGGATGGGGGAGTGCTTTATTACCGCCGCGATCTGGTGGACGAGCCGCCGTCGGATTGGGATGCTGTGCAGAGGGCCGCCCTAGAGGGCCTGGCCTCTTCCGATCCAACAATGGGCTATGTTTGGCAAGGGGATGCCTATGACAGCCTGACCTACAACACGCTGGAGTTCATCTGGTCGTATGGCGGTGCAGTATTCGGCGACGGGGGCCGCGTGGCCTTTGACGGGCCGGAGACTCGGTCGGCCCTGGCCGCCATGCTGGCGATGATCTCATCGGGGGCGTCCCCTCCGGAAGTGACCACCTTCCGGGAAGGAACGTCGCTGCTCGCCTTTCGTGACGGCGACGCCGTCCTGATGCGCAACTGGGTCTATGCGTGGGATCGGTTGCAGGGGGCGGATTCCACAGTAGCCGGCAAGGTCGGCCTCGCACCGCTGCCTGCCTCCTGCCTGGGAGGGCGAAGCCTGGTCCTCTCACCCTATAGCCGACACCCGGAGCAAGCGTTTCGCGTCATGACCTTCCTGGTCGGTGAGGAGCTACAAAGGCAACTTGCCCTGCACGGCATCCTGCCCCCGGCTCTGGAGACGGTGTATGACGACGCCGACCTGTTGGCCGCCAAACCGGTGTTGGCCGACCTGCACGCCGCCCTCTCCGTAGCCAAACCCCCTCCCCAGATCGCAGAGTATGACCGCCTATCGGAGATCGTGTACGACCAAGTCCACAGAATGCTGGTCGGTGAGCAGGGGGTTGAGGAAACGGCGGCCAACATCCAGCGGCAATTAGAAACACTCACCATCCGAGGCCGGTGAATGCCGAGCTTCACCCTTGCCGTTCCAGATGCTGCCGCCACCACTTTTGGGGTTCATCGGCAGCGTGGAACATCAAAAGCAGGCGGGCCGGGCGGTCGCCGGGGTTGTGCCAACAGTGGGGCTGATGGGCCTGGAACATCAAACTGTCGCCGGAGGTCAGGTGATAGGTCCGATTGGCAATGCGGTACTCCACCTCCCCCTCCAGACAAAAAACGAATTCGTCGCCCAGGTGGACGACCGGCTCGGCTCCGCTGCCCGCGCCCGGCTGTAACGTCGCCAAAAAAGGCTCCATACATTGATCGGATAATCCCCCCGCCAGGCTCTCCATCGTGACCTGCTCCCGCTCAATCCGCGCCCGTTGATCCTTCTTGACCAGGGCGACCGACGGTCGCTCCTCCGCGTCGTTGAACAGCTCGGTGATGGGCACGCCCAGGGCCAAGGACAGGCGGTGCAGCGTCGAAACACTGGGCGACGATGCGCCCCGCTCAATGAGGCCGATGGCGTTGGCCGAGAGATTGCACAGGCGGGCCAATGCCCGCTGTGAGAGACCGCGACGCTGGCGCAAAAGGCGTACACGCCGCCCGATGTCCGGCTCCGGTGATTGGACCATCCTTCCTTCCCTCCCTCCCCGTTCCGGGCCAGTATACCACAACTTCGCCCAAAAGACAAATAAACTTGTTCACAATCCCCGTATTCGGCGCATACAGAACCAGTTTACTTGACAGCCCCCGTCCTTTGTGCTACAATGCCTCCCGTTCATTCGAATCAGACTCGGATGTCTGGAGATCGGGAGGGGATTGCATGTCACACAATGCCAAACCGGACATCGTCCGCAACTTTGCACCCGGCTGGTACGCTTCGGTCATGGGCACGGCGGTCATCGTCATCGCCTTTTACGTCTTTCGGGATGTCATTCCCCTGGCCGATGTTTGGCAGCTGCTGTTCCTGGCCCTTTCGGGGATCATGCTGATCGTCATCTCCATCCCCTGGACCTTGCGCTGGTTCCTCTACTTTGACCAGGTGCGGCAGGACCTGCAACATCCGGTCTCGGCGGCCTTTTTCCCCACCATGCCTATCTCCCTCATCGTCTGGGGCATCGCTCTGGAAAAAGCGGGGCCGCTCTTTTTGCCAGAACCGACCGTTCATGCTATCATGCAAGGGTTGTGGGTGCTGGGGACGGTGGGCATTGCCTTGTTCGCCCTCCTGATCCTGAACACCTACTTTTACAAAGAGGATATGCAGTGGAAGATGGCAAACCTGGGCTGGCTGATCCCGCCTGTCTCGGCCCTCATCGTGCCCGTGCTGGGGGGAAGCCTATCCCTGGCCTATGCCGATACCGCCTGGGGGCAGGTCAACTTTTACACCAGCCTCATCTACCTGGGCGTCGGCTCGCTGCTCTTTATCTTTGTCACCGCCACCGTCTTTTCCCGTTACCTGTTTCACGAGCTGCCGCCGGCCCACCTGGCCCCCACCATCTGGATCGGGATCGCGCCCACGGCCATTTTGACCATCATTGCCCTCAAGATCGTCAAGCCCCTGGCCTTCTATTTCCAGGCTCCGGAGGGGACGATCAAGGCGATGAACGTTTTGGCCAAGGCGGGCGGGGTGAGCCTGTGGGGCTTTGCCTTTTTCTGGCTGCTGCTGGCAATGGCCCTCATCGTCCTGCACCATCGGCAGGAACGATTGCCCTTTGCCATGAGTTGGTGGGCCTTTACCTTCCCGTCGGGGGCCTTTGTCGTGGCCACCGGCGTCGTCTACAAAGCGGTCCACGCGCCCTTTTTCCGGGCGGTGGGCCTGCTGGCGTTGGCCGGGTTCCTGATCATTTGGGCTGTGGTCGGCTGGCAGACCTTGCGCCGCGTCGTTTCCGGCGAGATCTTTGCCAAACACGGCTGAAAGGTGAACGGCATGGCGTCTTTGCTCAAGCGGCTCTTTGGCCGTTTGCCGATGGCCCGTTCGACAAAGGCATACGACTTTGGCCTGGGCCTGTTGGACCTGCCGCCCGCGCCGCGCCTTTTGGACGTAGGCGCGGGGCAGGGGTTCAGCAGCGCATACCTGAGCCGTCGCCTGCCGGAGGCCCTGGTCGTGAGCGTGGACGTGACGCTGGAATGCCTGAAGCCGGAGCGATTGGAGGTGGGGCCGCGCCCGCCCGCCTTTGTGCAGGCCACCGCGCCTCGCCTGCCCCTGGCCGACGGCAGCCTGGACGCCGTGCTGCTGGTAATGACCTTCCACTGCCTGCCGGAACCGGCCCAGGTGATGGCCGAAGCAGCGCGGGTGCTGCGCCCCGGCGGGGCCTTGCTCCTGGCCGATGTGGACGGCGAGCATTGGATGGCCCGCCCCTTTGAGCTGGTGGAGCACCTGGGCATCAGCCCGCTGACCCACGCCTACACCGTGGATGAACTGCGCGACCTGGTCCGCGCCGCCGGTCTCTCGGAACCGACCGTCCACCGCCGACCGGGCAAGGAAAAGGGGTTCATGCTGTGGCTGGTCGCCACCAAACCTTGACGTAGCGCAGACGTACCGGACCCTCTCGCGGGGGGAGGCGTTCCGGCTGCGCGGCCGGGAGGGGATATTGACCGCAACCGAGCGGCGCAACTTTTTCGGAGGGCTGTGGCACGCCGCGTTCCTGGCCGTGGGCATGGCCCTCACCCAACCGACGACGGTGATCGCTTCCTTTGTGGCCGAGCTGACCGGCTCCACGGTGTGGGTCGGTGGCCTGTCCACCGTGCTGACGGTGGCCGGAGTCCTGCCGCAGCTCTTTGTCGCCCGCTGGATCGAGCCGCGCCGGACCAAAATGCCCTACCTGATGCTGGCCATCTACCTGCGGACGGCCAGCTGGGCCATCCTGGCCTGGCTCATCTTTACCATCGGCGCCAGCCACCCGGACCTGCTGGCCTGGTCGCTGGTGGGGCTGCTGGCCGTCTTTTACGCCGGTGGGGGGTTGGGCGGCATCCCTTATACCGACATCATCGGCAAGGTAATCCCTGCCGACCGGCGGGGGCTGTTCTTCGGCGGCAAGGAAGCGTTGGCCGGGCCGTTGGCCGTGGGCGCGGCCCTGCTGGCCCGGCGCATCCTGGCCGATGTGCCTTACCCGAACAATTATGCCCTGCTCTTTGGGCTGGCCGCCGTGGGGTTGGCCGTGGCCTCCATCGGCTTTTGGATCATCCGCGAGCCGCCCCGCGAGGACGCACCGGGGCGACCCGCACCCTGGCGGGCCTACTGGCGGCAGCTGGCCGATACCGCCCGTCGCATCAAGGCGTTGGTTATCGTCCAGTTGCTGACCGGCTTTAGTCTGATGGCCCTGCCCTTTTACGTCGTCTATGCCCGCGAGGAGCTGGGTGCGCCGCCGGGGGCGGTGGGCTGGTTCCTGTTCGTTCAGGTGAGCGGCGGCGTCCTGGCCGACCTGCTCTGGGCGCGGCTGGTGGACCGGGCCGGCAGCCGGACCATGTTGACCGTCTGCGCCGTCACCTCGTTGGCCGCACCGCTTTTGGCCATCGCCCTGGGGAGCCTGGGCTGGCCGGGGCTGCTGCCCACCTTTTTCCTGGTCGGCGCGGCGTTCAACGGGCGGCGGGTCGGCTTTCAGAGCGCGCTGTTGGAGATCGCGCCCGCCGCCGAACGGCCCACCTTTTCGGCCATGAACGCCGTCCTCGTCCTGCCGGTGGCCTTTTTGCCGCTGCTGGCCGGGGTGCTGCTCAAGAATTGGTCGTATCCGGTGCTCTTTGGCTTTGTCGCCGTCTTTATCGCCCTGGGCGCGGTCTGGACGCGGAAGCTACCCGCAAAGGAGGAGATCGCATGATTACGGGTCATTTCATGCCGCTGGCCAGTGTGGATGACCATCGCACAATCACCATCTGCCGCCACGGCGTCATCCATCTCAATTGGTGGAACCTGACCTTGCGCTTCCTGCCCGACCGGTTCGCGCAGATCGTGGACGTGCTGGACCACGGCGACCAGATGCTGGTCTCCCTGGGGCCCTGGTGCGATGACGATGTCTGCCTGGAAACCCGCGATGGGCGGCACTATGCCCTGACCATCGGCCCTGTGCGGTTGGTGCTGGAGGCCCAGGAATACCGGGAACTGACCGAGATGGCCCATGAGGCCCAGGAGCGGCTGGAAAGCGTCCTGGATTCCGGCTGGTTGGAGGAGCCGGAGGAAGAGGAGCCGTTCAACATCCTGGAAACACTGACCGAAATGCCCTTTTCCCAAAACTAGGCCGGGAATTGTGCATTGAGAGTAGGAGGGAAATTTGAAGAAACAAGGAAAGCGCAAACAACCACGAGTCATCGTCTTTACCACGCCCACCTGTAGCTTCTGCCGGGCGGTCAAGCAATATTTTCGTGAAAAGGGCATCCGCTTCAAAGAAGTGGACCTGACCCGCGATCCGGCGGCGGCACGAGATGTGGTGCGCCGTACCAAGCAACAGGGCGTACCGGTCATCTATATCGGCAACAAATATGTCGTCGGCTTTGACCGACCAAAGATCAACAAACTCTTGGGAATCCAATAAGAAGGAGGGAGAACGATGAAAGTAGAACCTTTGGGTGATCGCGTTCTGGTCAAGATTCTGGAAGAAGGTGAAACCAAGACCGCCAGCGGCATCTATGTACCGGAGACGGCCAAAGAAAAGCCGCAACAGGGGATCGTCGTTGCCGTCAGTGAAGACGAGGATGCCGAGATCCCCGTCGAGGTGGGCGACAAGGTCCTCTTTGCCAAATATGCCGGCACCGAGATCAAACTGGACGGCGAGCCGCACCTGTTGCTGGAGGCGGGTGACATCCTGGCCCGCATCAGCGACTAGATGCCTCGAGACCTGTCAGGTCGGGAAGACCTGACAGGTCTCCGTACCATGGAGAATCCGATGAACCCGGCCATGAAAGAAAAGCTGGCCCGCATCGCTGCCCTGCCGTCGGGGGTTCCTTCCCCGTCAGGGCACTACTGGTGCGTCACCTGCAAAAAATTCTTCCGCATGGAATCTCCCACCTGCCCCTATATGACCAACATGTGCGTCAACAACGCCATCCCCATCGAGAGCCTGCCCCCGGCCAACACCGTCGCCTACGAGCGGTTCGGCCTGTTCTACCCCAAATTCCCCCAGCGCGCCCTGGCCCGCCTGGCCGCCGGCGTTGCCGAGGCGGACCGACCGACGTTGGGCCACGCCCTGGCTCAGGCCTACCTGGATGAGCTGGCCGAATGGCAGGTGCTTTACCGTGATAACCCCCTGGAAGCCCTCAAAAGTTTCACCATCTTTGCCACCGGCTGCGAAGTGGCCCAGCGCAACCTGGGTGACCGTCAGCTGCTGGTGGTGATGGACCCCCAGTATGTGTGGGAGGACCAGGAGGCTTTGCGGCAGGTTCTAGACGCAGCCCTGGCGACGCTGGGGCCGGAGATGGGCTTTGCCCTGCCCATCAACCTGGAATTTATGCCTATGGTCCCCGGCCCCCTGGGGCGCTACTTTTGCCCCAAGTGCCGCATGTACTTTGAGTTTGGCCGCGCCCGTGAACGGGTAGTCTGTCCCTTGATGCCCCAAAAGTGCATGTTCGATCCCACAGCCATCAAAGGCGAGTACCCCCTGGCCGACCTGCTCAAGATTTACCGCATCACCCCCCAACTCTATGCTCGCTTGATGGCGGCGGCCCGCTCCCTGAGCGCGACTCCCCCGGCAGCGGTGCGGGAACAGGTCCAGGCCGAATTGGCCGACTGGGGGTTCGGCGGCACGCCGGAGGAATATGACGCTTTGTGGGCCTTGTTGGGCCTGTAGGGCACCCGTACTCGAAGGGAAGGGGGAACATGACCTACGACCGCTCCCAGTCCAAAGTTGAAGTCACCGGCTTTGAAGCCCGCCACTATGACCGGTTGATGAACCTCATCACCCTGGGAACCTACCCCTTTTTCATCCGCCGCGTCGTGGCCGATATGGACATCCAACCCGATGACGCCATCCTGGACCTGGGGGCTGGGACGGGCCGTAACGCCGAGCTGATGGCCCGCCATCTCTCCCAACAGGGCCGGATTGTGGGCCTGGACATCGGTCCGGAAATGCTGGCCCAGGCCCAGGCCCGCTTCCGCGACTGGCCCAACATCACCTTTGAAAAACGGCGCATTGAGGAGCCGTTGCCCTACCGGGAAGAATTTGACAAGGTCTTTATCTCCTTCGTCCTCCACGGCTTTATCCAGGAGGACCGCCTGCGCATCATCGCCAACGCCCGCCAGGCCCTCAAACCGCGAGGCCGGTTCCTGATCCTGGACTATGCCCATTTCGAACCGGAAACAGCCTTTTGGCCGGTTCGTTGGGCCTTTCGCCACGCCGAATGCCCCCTGGCCGCCGATTTCGCCCGCCGAGACTGGGAAGCGATCCTGGCGGAACAGGGGTTCGGCGATTTCCGCAGTCAGCATTACTACCGGAGCTATGTACGCCTGCTGTCGGCACGCAAAACATCAAGCGTACAACCAACGACGGGCAAGTGATCTTTGCCCGCATGAACTTGAGCTTGGGATTATAGATCCGATAGATCTTGGCAATCTGTCAGATTTAAGTCAACATGGTCCCTGGCTCACCAGCAGGGACGAAAATCCCGCGCGGGAACCCTCCCGCCGGTTGGCGGGCCGCAGGCCCGCTTGAACCTGCGGGAGGGTGAAGACGGCGGTTATTTTCGGAGTAGAAATAGGCGGGAAGGCGATGGAGCCGTTCCAACCGGACACCCTGGCCGTGGTTGGCCTGGTTATCATGTCCGCTTACCTGGGCAGCAAAGGAGTGCAACGCCTGGGTGTGCCCCAGGTGGTTGGCTTTATTCTGGTCGGTGTACTGCTTGGATCGTCCTTTCTTAACATCATTCCCCTCTCCCTGGTCCATGACCTGAACTTTATCATCGAAATCGCCCTGGGCCTCATCGGCTTTGACATGGGATCGCATCTACGCTTGAGTGACCTCCGCCGATTGGGGCGCACCATCCTGGCCATCGTCCTGAGTGAGGGGGTGGGGACCTTTTTGCTGGTCACGGCGGGCGTCTATCTCCTGACCCGGTCCTTGCCCCTGGCCCTCATCTTTGGGGCGTTGGCTTCGGCTACGGCACCGGCGGCCACTGTGGACGTGTTGGCCGAGTACCGGGCCAAAGGACCGCTGACAACCACGCTGCTGGCGGTGGTTGGTCTGGATGATGCCCTGGCCCTGCTGCTGTTCAGCTTTGCCCTGGTGACAGCCGAATCCCTGCTGGCCCACAGCGGTCGGTTGCCCTGGGGCCAGATGCTTCTCCTCCCCCTGCGCGAAATCGGTGGTGCGGTGCTGTTGGGCGTTGTCGTCGGTGTGCCGTTCCAATGGATGCTGAACCGCCTGAAACACCAGCACGCCGTTTGTGGCTTTATCGTCGGCACGGTGCTCTTTGCCGCCGGGCTGGCCACCTCCCTGGGCCTGTCCTTGATCCTGGCCACGATGACCATGGGCCTCGTCGTTGCCAACCTCAAAGGCGACAACAGCCAATACGCCCACTGCGTGGTCGAACGGGTTGGACCGCTGGCGTATATCCTCTTTTTCGTCCTGGTGGGTGCCCGCTTGCAGATCCGGGTCCTGGCCGGGATCGGCCTGCTGGGCCTGGCGTATCTGCTCTTGCGCACAGTGGGCAAAATGGGTGGTGCCTGGTTGGGCGGCTGGCTGGGTCGGGCGCCCTCTGTTGTGCGCAACTACCTGGGCTTTGGCCTGCTCTCCCAAGCCGGAGTCGCCGTGGGCTTGGCCTTATCTATCTCCTATCGCTTTGGCGCGTATGGGGAAGCGGGCGACCTGCTGGGCCGTAACGTCGTCAACGTCATCACCGCCACCACCCTGGTCGTCCAGATCGCCGGGCCGATCCTGGTCAAATTCGCCATCGGCCGCGCCGGAGAGATCGGCCGAGGAGCGTCTCTTGCTGCTCTGGATAGCGCGCCCCCTTGTCCTGATGGGGATGAAGCCTGTCTTGCTGCGACGAACACCCGGTCCCGATTCGCCCCTTGACCGGAGCCGAATCCTGGACTATAATGGTGGCAGGAGGATGATGCCATGACGATCCAAGCATTGACACCGGAAGCCATCCGGCAGGTGCGCGAAATCGCATCCCAGGTGTTCCAGGAGCACAGCCGGGACCTGGTGCGGAACTGGGAGCACCGCTTTCAGACCGCCTGGGCCGCGCAACCGGCTCCGGTGCCCGATTGGGTGGAGACAACCCTCCGGGAACTGGCCGAGGCCCAGAAGCGTACCGAGGAGCGCGTTGCCGAGCTGATCGAAGCCCAGGAGCGTACCGAACTGCGTGTTGAAGAACTGGCCGAGGCCCAAAAGCGTACTGAGGAGCGTGTTGAAGAACTGGCCGAAGCCCAAAAGCGCACCGAGCTGCGCGTCGAAGAACTGGCCGAAGCCCAAAAGCACGCCGAGGAGCGACTGACGCGCCTGGAAGCGACCGTTGCCGAGCTGGCCGAAGCCCAAAAGCGCACCGAGGAGCGACTGACGCGCCTGGAAACGACCGTTGCCGAGCTGGCCGAAGCCCAA
>Ga0256914_1000432_pt1 | contig 41409 bp, 43 predicted proteins | sample HulkmetaG_FD_191571 | JGI IMG/M metagenome (GOLD analysis project Ga0256914, IMG submission 191571) | Hydrothermal chimney microbial communities from Main Endeavour vent field at the Juan de Fuca Ridge, Pacific Ocean - Hulk | ecosystem: Environmental > Aquatic > Marine > Hydrothermal vents ... | reverse complement strand
CTCGTTCCCGATCAACACCCGACCCTTGTAGATCGCGTCGCCGAGCCCCTTCATCTCGATCTGGCGCGTATAGGTGAAGGTGCAGCGGTTGATCAGTTTCCGGATATCCTGCAGCAGATACTCCTTGGAGCTTCCCTTGATCTGATGCTCGAGTTCGTAGCTGATGTCGAAGTGATCTTCGATCGCCCGTTTACCTCGACCGGTGATGATCGCCATGATATCCATACCGGCCTCCACCGCCTCTTCCACCCCGTACTGAATCAGCGGTTTGGCCATTACAGGCAGCATCTCCTTGGGCATCGCCTTGGTGGCCGGAAGAAAGCGGGTACCGTACCCGGCCGCGGGGAAAAGACATTTTTTTATCATTTTGCAAAGACCCTTTTCATCAGAAATAATGCAATTGTACCAAAAGCGGCGACCAGGATGACCGATGCGCCCGAAGAGAGATCGAACCGGAAAGCGAAAAGAAGACCCAGTACGATATAGAGTATCGAAAGAGCGACCGAAAAGAGCATCATGCCGCCGAGCGAACGGACGAACCGTTCGGAAGAGAAACTGGGCATCGTCAACAGGGCGATCACCATGATCAACCCCACCAGGCGCATCGCCAGCACCACCGCCATCGCCACGAGTACGAGGAGCAGAAAATGGAGCAGTTGCGTCTTCACCCCCTGCAGTCTGGCGAATACGGGATCGAAACTCAACGCCATGAAGTCGTAATAGAAGTACCAGACCAGCGCGATCACGACAAGGTCGAAACCGGCCATATACCACAAATCCATGGTGTCCACGGCCAGGATGGAACCGAAAAGAAAACTCATCAGGTCGACATTGTACCCCGGTGTCAGATCGGTCAGGATGACGCCCAGCGCCATGCCGACGGCCCAGACGATCCCTATGGCGGTATCGGCACGATGGGCGTGACGATAGGCGATGAACGAGATGAGTGCCGATGCGACCAGTGCGGCGGCGGCGGCTCCGGCGAGAACGGAAAAACCGAAAAAGAGAGCCGCGCCGACTCCCCCGTAGGTGGCGTGGGCGATCCCCCCACTCATGAAGGTCATCCGGTTGGCCATCGTCAGCGGACCGATCAGACCGATCGCCACCGCGATGAGAACGCCTGCGATCAAGGCGTGCTGAAAGAAGGGGAGCCCGAGCGCCTCAAGCATGTCGACACTCCTCGGTACACTCGATTCTGTGCCCCATATCCTGCCAGAACTCGGCACCGCAGTAGTGACCCTCGCGACCTTCGAGCTGCCGCTTGATCTGATAGCGCGTGTGCGAATCGATCGTGTGCATGACGACGGTTCTGTCGACATAGGCGGCATGCCGGGCAAACCCCATCACCATACCCATATCGTGGCTGACGACGATGACCGTCATCGTCTTGTTGAGCTCTTCGAGAAGTTCGAAAATCTCCCACTGTCCCCGAAAATCGATGCTGGCCGTCGGTTCGTCGAGCATGAGAATCTGCGGATCGCCGCAAAGCGCCCGGGCGATCAGCACCCGCTGCCGCTCTCCGCCCGAAAGTTCCGCGATACGGCGCATCGCGTACGACTCCATCCCGACACGCTTGAGTGCGTCGACCGCCCTCTCTCTCAAATCGGCACCGTAGCGCCTCAAAGGGTTGCGTCTTCGCAAAACTCCCATCAATACGACATCCATGACCGTGATCGGAAAGTCGACATTGTGTGCCGTCTCCTGCGGAACGTAGCCGATGGCGACGCCGCTGCGCTCCGGAGGCTTCCCAAAAAGCCTGACCTCCCCATCCGAAGGCTCCAATATTCCCATCATCAGTTTCAACAGGGTGCTCTTTCCCCCTCCGTTGGGGCCTATGATCGCGAGAAAATCGCCCTTCTGTACCCGTAGCGAAATATCGTGCAACACCTCCCGCTTGCCGTACGAAAAGCTGACGTTGCGGAGTTCGACGGCACTTTCGTTCATCGGGAAGCTTTGCAAAGACTCTGTGCAACCCGGATCAGGTTTTCGCCCCAGTCGGGTGCCAACGGATCGGCTTCGACGATCTTCGCCCCTACGGCATCGGCAATCGCTCTGGCGGTACGCATCGAAAACTGCGGCTGAACGAAAAGGGCATCGACACCCTCCTCTTTCGCTTCCCGAATCAGCTCGAGCAGCTTTCTCGACTTCGGCTCTTTCCCTTCGATCTCGACAGATACCTGTTTCAAGCCGTAATCGCGCGCGAAATAGCCCCACGACGGATGGAAGACCATCATCGTCTCTCCTCTGCAGGGCCCGAGAATCCTGCGCAATCTTCCGTCGATCCGGTCGATCTCCTCTTCGAACCGCTTCAGGTTTCGAAGATATTGCACTCTGTGCAACGGATCGGACGCGACGAGAGTCTCGGCGATGTTCCGGGCCACGATTTTGACCAGCCTTGGAGAGAGCCACACATGCGGATCCAACGAATGGGAGTGGTGAGAGTGGCCATCGTGATGGTGGTGCGAATCCATCGGAAGCTTTTCGATTCCTCTGGACGAATCCACGATCCGCATTTGCGGATTCTGGGCCGCGAAACGCGGAAGCCACGCCTTCTCGAACGGCACACCGATCGAGAAGTAGATTCGGGCCTCGGCGACCTTTCTCATCTGGCTCGGCTTCGGTTCGTACGTGACGGGGTTGGCGCCGGGCCCGACCATGACCGTCACCTCCGCATGCTCACCCGCGATCTTTTCGACGAAGGTCTTCAGGGGCAAAATAGTGACGACGACATCGATTCTGCCCCACATCAGGGTCGGCACGAATAGAATCCAAATCCAAAAAAACCGGCCCGTCCGGCTCTCGAGTTTCAACTTCCAGACTCCTTTCATCGCCTGTAGTAGCGCACGATATCCTCTATCTTCCGCCCCATATTCAGAAGTGTCAGATCCGCCAACACCAACGCGGCCATCGCTTCGGCGACGACAGAACCCCGGATGGCGACGCACGGATCGTGCCGCCCTTTGAGTTCGCATACCACTTCGTTTCCGTGGATATCGAGGGTTCTGAGGGGCTTGAAGATGGAGGGGGTCGGCTTGAAATAGATTTTGATCTCCACCACATCGCCGCTGCTGATACCCCCGAGCACCCCCCCGGCGTGGTGGCTCTCAAAACCCCTTTTCGTCATCTCGTCATTGTTCTGACTGCCGAGCAGTTCCGCACTCCGCACACCTTCGCCGATCTCGACCCCTTTGACGGCGTTGATACCCATCATCGCTTCGGCCAATACGGCATCGAGTTTGTAGTAGATCGGCTCACCCAGCCCAACGGGAACTCCCCAGGCGCGCACCAGCGCCGCCCCGCCGATACTGTCGTGAGCCTCTTTGGCCCGTAAAACGGCCTCTTTCTGCTCCTCTTCGACGGTGGGATCGAGCGCGAAAATCTCACTCTTTCGAGCATGCGCGAAATCGAAATCTTTCGCTTCGACTTCGCCGATCTTGAAGATACCGCTCTCGATCGTCACGCCGATCTTGTGCAGCATCCGTTTCGCCACGGCACCCGCCGCCACGCGTGCCGCCGTCTCCCTGGCACTGCTTCGCCCTCCACCCCGGTAATCGCGGATTCCGTACTTCTCCCAATAGGTGAAGTCGGCATGGCCGGGACGAAAGAGATCTTTGACATTTCCGTAATCCTTCGACTTCTGGTCGCTATTGTAGATCACCATCGCGATCGGGGTACCGGTGCTTCTCCCTTCGAAAACACCGCTTAGGATCTCGACGCGATCGGCCTCTTTCCGTGCCGTGGCATAGGCGTTTTTTCCCGGCCTCCGGCGATCGAGCTCGGCCTGGATGGTCGCCTCGTCGATCTCCAGGCCCGCCGGAACGCCGTCGAGTACGCAACCGATCGCTCTGCCGTGCGACTCCCCGAACGTCGTCATGCAGAAACGTTTTCCGAAGGTATTGCTCATCTGCTCCCCTCCTCGTCCCGAAGAAGCTTCAGCGCCGCTCTCGCCGCCTCCTGCTGGGCCGATTTTTTGCTCTTACCTTTGGCGGTCGCCAGCAGCCGGTCGTTGACATAGACCTGCACCTCGAACTCCTTGTTGTGGTCGGGACCGAACGCATCTTTGAGCACATAGTCGGGGATCACGCCGAACTTCGCCTGCGTCAACTCCTGAAGCGTCGTCTTGTAGTCCTTGAAGAGCGATCCGAGGTCGATCTTGGGATAGCACGACTCGATCAGACCGATGGCGATGCGTCGCACCTCATCGAGACCCGCCTCCAGGTAGATCGCACCCATCAACGCTTCGAATGCGTTGGAGAGGAGGGAGGGCTTCTGTCGACCCCGGTTGTTCTCCTCTGCGGCGGAGATATAGATGAAATCGCCCAGGCGGAGGGCATCGGCCAGCTTTTTGAATCCCGCTTCGTTGACCAGCGAGGCACGCATCTTGCTCAACTCCCCCTCTTTCGCATCCGGGAAGCGGTTGTAGAGATACTCTCCGACCACCAGGTCGAGCACCGCATCCCCCAGAAACTCGAGACGTTCGTTGTTGTAGGGTTTTTTGTAGCTCTTGTGCGTCAGCGCTTCGACCAGTCTCTGTCTCTCTTTGAATCTGTAGCCGAGTTGATCCTCCAGCGGCTTCAATTCATTCATCTGTTCTCCTTCGATTTTCCATCCGCCCGCTTCTTGAACTCTTCGGCCTTTCCGCGGGCCAGTTCGTCGCACCGTTCGTTTTCGGGATGCCCGTTGTGTCCCCGCACCCAGACCGCCTTGACCCTGTGGGGTTTCGCGACGCGCAGATACTCTCTCCACAGGTCCGGGTTTTTGACCTTCTTGAAATCTCTTGCGACCCACTCTGCAAGCCACTCGTTGATCGCCTTGACGACATAGCTCGAATCGCTGTAGATCGTCACGTCACACGGCTCTTTGAGAGCTTTGAGCCCTTCGATGACCGCCATGAGTTCCATCCGGTTGTTGGTGGTCATCGGTTCCCCGCCGCTGAGCTCCTTCTCCCTGCTCCCGTAACGCAATATCACCCCGTAACCGCCGGGGCCCGGATTGCCCAGGCTCGATCCGTCACAGAAGATTGTAACCTGTTTCACGATTCGCCTTTGTAATTTCTCTCTCCACGATCACGCTATCGAGCGCCAGGCACCTGGGGCAGCGCTCGAAAGGGACCGGAAACTGCTGTTTGCAGCTGCCGCACAGGTAGGCAAACTGCAGCGTCGCCCCGTTGAAGCCCGTCTTTTTCAGATGCCCCAGCATATCGATCAGAAACCAGCCGATCGGCCTGGAGACTTCGATATCGCCTCGGGCACCGTAGATGGCCGAAAGTTTCGGACTCTCCTTGATCCGGTCGTAGTCGAGATAGGATGCAGGCAGAAACCAGAAGATATCGATCAGCCGCTCGATATCCTCCTCCTTCACCATTTCCCATGCGCGTCGCGGTTCGTTTTTGAGCAGATACTCGAAGACGATCCGCTCGTACTTTCCGTGGGTTTCGTAGAGAGAGACGATCTTCTGCACCTTCTCCTCGTGCTCCAGCTGCGAATCGGCGAGTGCGATCTTCAGCTCCAGATAGAGCTTCAGATCCGCCACATCGACCCCCATCGTCTCCAGCGGTTCGATCACCTCCTTGGCCCGTTTGAAATCCTGGAGCCGTTCATAGACGACCATCAGGTCGTTCAGAACCTTTTTGTTGCGCGGATTGGATCGCAGGATCTGCAGAAACGTGGTCCGTGCCCGCTCCAGGAAACCGGCATGCATATAGGTGGTCCCGACAAGCTCCATCAGCTCATACGTGAGCGCCTCGTCTTCGCAGTGCTCCATCAGATAGAGCCCGATCTCGATCGCGTTGGTGTACTCCCCGCTCTTTTCGTACGCCTTGGCCAGCAGCACCAGCGGTTGGGTGATCGTCGGCGAGTAGGGCATCGATGCGAGGCTCTTCTTCACCCCGTGGGTTTCGAAACGGCGCAGAAACCTCTGAAGACGCCGGGATTTCCGACTCTTGACATAGACACCCCACCAATAGCTCACCAGCGCGATGACGAAAACCATCCCCGCTATCAGCAAAACGGCAAAAAGCGGATCGCGGTAATTTATAAGCAGAGCATCCACCTACCGACCTTTTCAAGAGTGGGTAGTGGGTAGTGGGCAGTAAGTAGTAGGCAGTATCGGAACCCTTCCCGCACACTACTCACTACTCACTACTCACGACTCACCGTATTTATTATATAATAAAACAATGATAGATAACAACTCCATCGAGCAGCTCAAGCAGACCATCGACATCGTCGATGTGGTGGGCAACTATGTCGAACTCAAAAAAAACGGCTCCAATTTCAAAGGGCTCTGCCCCTTTCACGACGAAAAGACCCCGAGTTTCATCGTCAGCCCCTCCAGGCAGACCTTCAAATGTTTCGGCTGCGGGATCGGAGGCGATGCGATCAAGTTTCTCATGGAGTTCGAAAAGCTGAGCTATCCCGAAGCGATCGAAAAGCTGGCGAGCCAGTACAATTTCACCCTCCGTTACACCAAGGGAGAGGAGGGCGGAAACCGGGAGAGAAGAATTCTCGAAACCGTCGGACGGTGGTACCGTGCCAATCTCGAACGGAACGAGAGGGCCAAAAACTACCTGAGGGAGAGAGGTGTTTCGCTTGCCAGCATCGAAAAGTTCGAACTCGGATACGCCCCATCCAGCGAAGAGACCCTCGCTTTCTTGCAGCGGACGATGATCCCTTTTCAAAAGGCCGAAGAGGTGGGTCTTCTCGGCCACGAACGAAACCGCTACTACGCCCGGCTGATCGAACGGGTGATCTTTCCGATCTTCTCCCCTTCGGGTATGCCGGTAGGTTTCGGCGGCCGGACACTGGGAAACCATCCCGCCAAATATATCAACTCGCCCCAGACGAAACTCTTCAACAAGTCGCGTCTTCTATACGGCTACCACCTGGCGAAGGAGCAGATCTACCGCAAGAAGCGTCTCATCGTCGTGGAGGGGTACATGGATGTCATCATGCTCCACCAGGCCGGCTTTCAGACTGCCGTGGCATCGCTGGGAACCGCCCTGACCAAAGAGCATCTGCCCCTGCTGGCGAAGGGGGAGCCGGAGGTGATCGTCGCCTACGACGGGGACTCCGCCGGTATCGATGCGGCGATGAAAGCGGCCCTGCTTCTAAGCCGTCACAACTTCGGGGGAGGAGTCGTACTCTTCGAAGGGGGGATGGATCCTGCGGATATGGTCAATACCGGCAATGCCGACGCGATCGAAGCGCTCTTCACCACACCGATTCCCTTTGCGAAATTCGTCATCGACAGGATGGTCTCATCCTGCGACATCCATACCTCAAGAGGCAAGGAGGATGCGTTCAGAAGTGTCAAAACCTACCTGCAGTCTCTTTCCCCTTTTCTTCTGGAAGAGTATCTGCCCTACGCCTCCTCTCTCCTTGGAATCAGCAGTGCACGGTTGAAACCGGGTCGACAGGCCTCCGAAACCCTCCAGGGAGCGCAAACGTCGATCCTCACACTCTCGGATATCGCCGAAAAGAGTATCATCAAGACGCTTCTTCAAACTCCGACTCTCACCGACATGGTACTCGACGTGATGGATGCCTCGATGTTTCTGACACACAGGGCCGCCTTCGAAGCGCTGATCTACGGCGAAGAGAGTAGCGAACTGATGCAGATCGATTTCGACGATTCCATCGTCACCTATAACGAGGAGGAGCTGAAAAAGCAGCTCATCTATTTTTTGAGAAGGTACTACGAAAAAGCTCTTGACATTATAAAAAAATATGATAAACTTCCCCTCGAAAAGAAGATGTTCTATCTTCGCAAATACAAAGAGTACATCAATCGACTCAAACGAGGAGAGTTAGTTCCCTATGAAAGCCATAGCACTCTTTAGCGGCGGTCTGGACAGCACCCTGGCGATGAAATTGATCATCGACCAGGGAATCGACGTGATCGCCCTGAATCTCGATATCGGTTTCGGAAGTACCAAAAGCCGAAAGGCGCATATGCAGAATATGTGCGACCAGGTCGGAGCCGAACTTCGGATTCTCGATATCAAAGACCAGTACCTGAAGGAGATTCTTTTCGATCCGAAGTACGGCTACGGAAAAAACCTCAACCCCTGTATCGACTGCCACGGCAATATGTTCCGAATCGCACGGGACCTGATGGAGGAGTGGGGGGCGAGTTTTCTCATCAGCGGAGAAGTGGTGGGGCAGCGGCCCATGAGTCAACGCCGCGAAGCGCTCGACCTGGTCACCAACCTCTCCGAAACGCAGGATTTGCTGCTGCGGCCCATGAGTGCAAAAGTGCTTCCGCCGACGCTGCCGGAGCGCGAAGGGTGGGTCGAGAGAGAGAAACTCCTGGGGATCACCGGACGCAATCGGGAGATCCAGCTCAGGATGGCCGAAGAGATCGGTCTCAAGGATTTCGAAAAGCCGGGAGGAGGCTGCCTGCTGACGGACGAAAACTTCTCCAACAAGCTCAGGGAGTTCATCAAATACGACAAACTGGAAGTCTCCGATATCCAACTGCTCAAATATGGTCGTCACCTCAGACTTCCCGACGGCGCAAAACTGGTGATCGGCCGCCACAAAGAGGACAACGAGATGATCGAAGCGGCTCTGACACCCAAATATCTCAAGATCCGTCTGCTCGATACCACCGGACCCGTAGGCGCCATCCGCGCCAATGCGACAAGGAGCGACAAGGAGCTCGCGGCGAAACTGACCGTCACCTATGGAAAGAGCCGACCCGACAAGCGCTACGAAGTGGCGATCGGAGAGGAGATCTTCACGGCGACCCCCTACGATTCGAAAGAGCCGGCAAAAAAATATTTTATCAATACTTAAGGCGGATTGAATTAAAATTCGACTCTCACGGCGTGTGGGGCATTAGCTCAGCTGGGAGAGCGCCTCGCTGGCAGCGAGGAGGTCAGCGGTTCGAGCCCGCTATGCTCCACCACTCTTTCATATCGATCCACCCGAAACTTGCAAAAAACTTCCGATCCTACTCCAAGTATCTCCATTCGATAGAAAAATGTTATACTGAAAAATCCGCTTCCAAAAAGGAGAGACCATGAGAAGAAACGTCGCACTGGGAGCCGTTTTGGGTTTTCTGCTGATCCAGTTTCTCCCCTACGGGCAGGACCGCACCAACCCCCCTGTCATTTCAGAGCCCAAATGGAATGCGCCAAAGACGAGGGAGCTCTTTATGCGCGCCTGCGGTGACTGCCACTCCAACGAGACGAAGTGGCCCTGGTACAGCCGGATCGCACCCGTCTCATGGCTCGTCGCCTACGATGTAGCGGAGGGTCGCGAACATCTCAACGTCTCCATGTGGGGCCACCAGAAAAAGAACGAAGGAGACGAAGCAGCCGAGGAGCTGAGAGAGGGCGAAATGCCGCCGCTTCCCTATCTGCTGCTCCATCCCGAAGCACGACTCGACGAGAAAGAGCGATCCGCTCTCATCGATGGCCTCATGAAGACATTCGGAGAGAAGAGAGAGGATTGAACCGTTTCAACGGCCGATGAGCCGTCTTCCGCCACTGAGCGATTCGATCAGCCGTTCGTGCTGTTCGGGCGTCAGCTTTCCCTCGCCGACCGCTTCGATGATCTTTTCGACCATACGGGCCTGAAGCTCTTTTTCTTTCAGATTCGCCTCATGGCTCATCCTCTCCCGGTGGAGCTGCAGTTTGGCTCGCTGGTGATCTTTGAAGAGTCTGTAGAAAAGAATCGAGAGGGTCGAAAAGAAGAGAATGGCGAGGGTCACGATCCAGTTGTTGGCCCGCTCCTCCTTTTCGATCTCGCTCTTTTTGATCTCCGCCTCCTTGAGCGCCATCTCCTTTCGGGTCATGATCTCCGCTTTCTTGACGTCGGCTTTCACCTTTTCGACTTCGATCGCCTTTTGCATCTCGATCTTCGCGAGCTCACTCTTGGACTCCAACTCCATACGCTTGAGATCCCTGGCCTCGCGAATGGAACGCTGCTGCAAAATCGTCTTCGCGTAGTCGACCTTCTGCCGCTCCGTCTCCATCAGTTTCGCTCTTTGCTGGCTCGTTTCGCATCCGCTGAAAAGAAGTATGGCCACAAGAGATACGAAAGATACTCTCACCATCGGATCAACGCTCCTTTTCGAACCGGTCGCTATCGATCTCTATCACCGTATGGACATTTCCCCTGGGGTTGAAATCGGCCGTCAGCTTCATCCACCTGGGTTCGAGTTTCGCATAGAGAAGATCGAACACTTCGTTGGCACTCTCTTCATGGCTGATATACCGGTTTCTGAACGAATTGATATAGAGTTTGAGCGCTTTGAGTTCCACGACCCAAAGATGGGGGGTATATTCGATCGTGAATGTCGCATAATCGGGATAGCCGCTCCTGGGACAGAGGCAGCTGAATTCCGGCAGAGTGATCGTTACCGTATAGTTTTTCCGAAATTTGTTGGGCCATATCTCCAGATCTTTGTCGACATCGAACGATGCGACGATCTCCTCTCCGTAACGCATACTCCTATTCTCCTCCATACTTTTTGATCAACATTTCGCTCTCGAGGGGACGGTTCGAGACGGCAAATCCCTGGATATAGTCGATACCAATCTGGCTGAAACGCCGCAGACTCTCTTCGCTGTCGACCCATTTGACCAACGTCTTTATCTCCATACTTTTACAGGCCTGAATGTAGGCGTGAAGGAGTGCGGCGATCTTCGGATTTCCGTAGGAGAGCGTAAACTCCCTGTCAAACTGTACCATATCGACCGGAAGTTTTTTGATATACTCGAAACTTGCGTTGGAAGCCCCGAAATTGTCGAGGGCGAACTCGATCCCCAATTCTCGCAGTTCGTCGAGAATCACTCTGTACCGTTTGGTATCCTTGAAGGGTCTGTTCTCGAAGAGTTCGACGATCATTCGCTCATAGGAGACCCCCTCCCCGCCCGCGATCTTCCTGATCGACTCGACGAACGATTCGTTGCGCAGCGAAAAGGGGGAGATGTTGAAACTGAACCGGATTTTGTTCCGTACCCTCTTCGCATCCTTGCAGATGGCCCGAAACAGTGCCTCGTCGAAGGTCCGTTCGAATCCGAGCCTGTTGATGACGGGAATGAACTTTTTCGGCGGTAAAACTCCGCTCTCTCGCGTCTGCAGTCTCACACCCACCTCGAACAGATCGATCTCCTTGGTATGGGTGTCGAGTGTCGGGATGTAGTGTAGTAGCAGCCGCTCTTTCTCGATCGCTTCGACGATCTCGTGTTCGAGCCTTCTGGGATTGACTCTCTTTTGCTCCTTCCGACCTGAAAACGAAGAGCTTTTCTGTTGCGAAAGCGTATCGTAAAGGTGGTTGACAAGAACGGATGTATCGTTCGTTTCATCCTTCTCGATGCCTGCATATTTGAGCTCGATCGCGATATGGCCGATCTCCTGATAGGTCGATTCGAACGCCTCCATGAGCTCCATACTCTTCTCGTGGGAGACCGAAAGACCCAAAATGAAGTCACCACCATGGTATCGACCGATGAGAGGCTCCCTGATTTCGTGCAGTTTCAGAAATTCGTCGAGAAGATGGACAAAGACTCTCAGGAGTCTGTCACCGCGATCGATCCCGTAATGGTCGTTGATAAAAGGAAGATTCTCCAGACGAAGAAGTACCACACTGTAGGGCGTGTGTCCTCTCATCTGGGTATCCAGAACTTCAAGCAGAGAGCTTCGGTTGAACGCCCCCGTCATCCGGTCGATATAGGTCTCAGCCTGCCCCAGGTTGATCAGAAAAAAGAGAAAATAGGTCGAAATGAAAAGAACCGCCAGGATCAGAACGATCTCGAATTCGGAAGGGACGAAACGGTTCTGTTTGACGATATAGGCGACGATCACTCCGATGAGAAGGAGAATGGGTATCCCCATCCGAAGAGCCAGACGGAACCGTCTTGCCCGCTCCTGCGATTCCGAATAGAGCATCAGTCACACATCCAGGTGTTTGACATCCTTCGCATGCTCTTCGATATATTGGCGACGCGGTTCAACCTCGTCGCCCATAAAGAGAGTGAAGACGTCGCTCGCCGCTTCGGCATCGTCGATGGCGACCTTCAGAAGGCGCCGGTTTTCTGGATTCATCGTCGTCTCCCAAAGCTGCTCGGGATTCATTTCGCCCAGACCTTTGTAGCGCTGGATATAGGCCCCTTTCTTCGCACTCTTCTCGATCTCTTCGAGCATCTCGAGCAGATCTCTTCCTTCGAAAATGGAGAGATCGCGATCGGAAATCTTTTCGAAAATGTATCTCGCTTCGTTGTAGAACGGGTTGGTGAAGAGCTGATCGTCGATCAAAATCTCCTCGAGCCCCTCCTCCGTCTGGACATAGAGATGAATCGACTCTTCACCGATATGTTTGTTCAGAATGTTGTATCCTCTGGAGTCGAGAAATGCCTTGATCTCTTCGTACAGTGCCTGGTTGTCGAGTGCCAACAGATCGGGATGTTCGATCAGATACCGCACCACCTCCACGAGGGAGAACCGCTTGTCGAGCTCTTTGAGGGTCATCCGGTAGAAGGCGACCAGTTTAAAAAGCTCCGTTAGATCCTTGGTACCCATCCCCTGGACATCCAGAGCGTCGATTCCCCTCTCGATCAGAAACTCGTTCATCACCCGGTCGTCCTTGAGGTAGATCTCCTGTTTTCCCTTCTTGTAGCGATAGAGCGGCGGTTGGGCGATATAGAGATACCCCTCTTCGATAATGGGCCTGAGAAACCGGAAAAAGAATGTCAGAAGCAGCGTCTGGATATGGCTGCCGTCCACATCCGCATCGGTCATGATGATGATCTTGTGATAGCGCAGTTTGTCGGGGTTGAACTCATCGCCGATCCCGCACCCCAGGGCCGTGATCATATTCTTGATCTCGTCGCTTTTGAGAATCTTTTCGAGTCTTGCCTTTTCGACGTTGAGGATCTTTCCCTTCAGGGGCAGAATCGCCTGGAAGACCCTGTCGCGCCCCTGTTTCGCTGAACCGCCCGCACTGTCTCCCTCGACGAGATAGAGCTCGCTGATCGAGGCATCCTTGCTCTGGCAATCGGCCAGTTTTCCCGGGAGGGTTCCGACGGTCATCGCATCTTTCCGGCGTGTCAGCTCGCGCGCTTTTTTCGCCGCTTCGCGCCCCTTGGCCGCCAGCAGGGCTTTTTGCATGATCGCCTTGGCGTCGTTGGGATTCTCTTCGAAATACTTCGTCAGCTTTTCGTAGGTGAGTTTCTGAACCAGCGGTTTGACGTAGCTGCTCCCGAGTTTTCCTTTCGTCTGGCCTTCGAACTGCGGTTCGGGAACGCGGACGCTGATGACGGCCACGAGCCCTTCGCGGACATCTTCGCCGCTGATTTTGGTATCTTTCTCCCGGGCGTTGGCATTGTCCTGCAGATAACGGCTCACCGCACGCGTCAACCCCGCTCTGAATCCGCTTTCGTGGGTACCGCCGTCGGGGGTTCGGATATTGTTGACGAAGCTCAGAAGCTTCTCGTCGTAGGCCTGGGTATATTCGAACGCGATATCGACCTCGATATCGTCGATCTTTTCGGAGTAGCCGATGACCGAGCAGATCGGCTCTTTTCGGGCCATGTCCCGGACGAACTGATGCAGCCCCCCTTCGAAGTGGTAGACCTCTTTCACACCGCTTCGTTCATCTTCGAACGTGATGGAGATACGGGGATTGAGATAGGCGAGCTCCTTGAAGCGTTTGGAGAGAATATCGAACTGGAACTCGACCGTTTCGAAAATTTCCGCATCGGGCCAGAACTGGATCGTCGTACCGCTTTTTCTGGTCGTACCGGTGACGGAGAGTTCGTTCTGGGGGATCCCTTTTTCAAAATCCTGTTCATGGATCTTCCCGTCACGGTAGATCGTCATGTGGAGCCTGGAGCTCAACGCGTTGACGACACTCACGCCGACACCGTGCAGACCGCCGGAGACCTTGTAGGTATCCTTGTCGAACTTTCCACCGGCATGAAGGACCGTCAATACGACCGTCGCCGCCGAAACTTTCTCGGTCGGGTGGATATCGGTCGGAATTCCGCGGCCATTGTCGCTGATGACAGCGCTGCCATCCTTTTTGAGGGTCACCCTGATCTTGTCGCAGTAGCCTGCCATCGCTTCGTCGATGGCGTTGTCCACCACTTCGTAGATCAGGTGGTGAAGACCCTTGACGGAGGTATCCCCGATATACATCCCGGGGCGTTTGCGGACCGCTTCGAGCCCCTTGAGAACTTTGATATTGCTTGCACCGTAGTTTTGGTTACTCATCGATTCGGATCCTTGGCTTAGATGATAATGGGCATGATGACGGTCGAGAAGTTGCCGCTCTCGACGATAAAGGGAAGATTGGGCTCGTTGAGACCCATCGTGAAGGTTTCGGTATCGATATGGCTCAGGAAGTCGAGCAGGTAGCGGCTGTTGACCGCAAGAACGAACTTCGTCTCGAAACCGGTATCGACCGCGATCTCCGTCTGGGCTTCGGAGTTTTCGTCACCCAGGCTCTTGAAGACGATCGAATCGGGTTCGAAAGTCATCTTGATCTCCTGGGAGATCGTCGTGATCTGTTTGATCGCTTCGATGATCTTCGTCTTTGGCAGCGTCAGAGAGTACTTGACACTCTTGGGGATGATCCTCTCGTAGTCGGGATACTTTCCGTTGATCAGCCGGGTGAAGAAGTAGTATCCGGGTGCCGTGATGATCAGGTTTGTCTCGTCGTAGTGGATCTCGATCTGGTCGAAAAAGAGTTTCTGAATCTCGATGATCGCCTTCTTGGGGATGATCATCGAAAGGGTGGTACCGCTGCTGTTTTCGATCTTTCCGATCGCAAGACGCCGTGTATCGGTACCGACGATATCGATCTCGTTCTCCTTGATATTCAGAAGCGCTCCGTTGAGTTCGTATTTGGGGTTGTTGGTATCGATCGCCGGAGAGACCTTCTTGAACATCTGGATCAGTTGCATCGAGTCGAGTTCGATCGACGGAAGATCGTCCACTTCGGGAAAGGATGGAAATTCGTCGGCGTCGAACATGGGGAGTTTGAAACGTGAATTCTCCTGTTTGATATGGAGCGTATCTTCGATCGTTTCAAGAACGATATCCCCCTCCTTGAGTATACGGACGATATCGAGCAGTTTCTTTCCGTTTGCCGTAGCCTTTCCGTCGAGCTGTATGCTGACATGCTCGCTTTCGATGGTCAGTCCGATCTCCTGGTCGGTCGCTTTGGCGGTCAATCCGTTCTCCCGGGCGATCAGGAGGACATGGGAGGTGATCTGCGATGTATCTTTCTTCTCGAGGAAAGGTTGAAGATTGATCAGCAGAGATTCGAGCGTGCTTTTGGCTACGGCAAGTCTCATCGGAACTCCTTTAGTGTTTTAATAGTTTCAGTAGCAGTAGTCGTATGCCGTGTTTTTGTGAAAAAGCGGTCGCGTACTGCTTCTTGACGGCGATCGGATATCAGTCGGGTCTATGAATCTATTCACCTTTTTTCACTGGAATCTATTATATCTTTTTTTCCCCTCAAAATAAATAGATTCTCCTCTCTGTCGGCGCTGTGAGGGGTCATTCGGAGCCCGATGAGGTGATTTTGTGGCTCAACTCTTCGATCTTGGCTTTGAACGTTTCGTCCTTGTCGATGATCTCGTTGATCTTTTTCATCGCGTGGCTGACGGCCGTATGGTCTCTCATCCCGAAATATTGGGCCAGGCTCGGCATCGAATTGGGCGTCAGCGAGCGGGCGAGGTAGATGACGATACGGCGGGCGGCGACGATGTTTTTGCTTCGGCTTTTGCTCTTGATTTCGCTCGGTTTGACGTTGAGTTCCTTGGAGACCACCTTGACGATATCGTCGATCGTGATATTCTCGGTCCGCTCCTTGAGCTGGTTTTTGACGACGTTTTGGGCGAACTCGAGGGTGATGTTCTGGTTCATCATGTTCGCGAAGGCGTTGAGCTGAATGATGATCCCTTCGATCTCCCGGATATTGTTTCCCATGTTGGCGGCGATATAGTTGACGATATCGTTGTCCAGCTGGATGCCGTTGAGTTCGCACTTCTTCTTGATGATGGCGATCTTGGTCTCCAGTTCCGGTGGCTGGATGTCGACGATGAGACCCCACTCGAAACGGCTTCTGAGCCGCTCTTCGAGACCCGCGATCTTCTTGGGATGCTGGTCGGAGGTCATGACGATCTGTTTCCCGGCGCCGTGGAGTTCGTTGAAGGTGTGGAAGAGCTCTTTTTGGGTCTCCTCTTTGCGGCTGAGAAACTGGATGTCGTCGAGCAGCAGGATGTCGCAGTTTCTGAACTTGTCCCGGAATCGGTCCATCGTATGGTTTCTCAGATGGTGGGTGAACTGGTTCATGAACTGTTCGAGGGAGGTGAAGATCACCTGTTTGCCGCGGGTGAGGTTGAAATTTCCGATGGCGTGGAGAAGGTGGGTCTTTCCCAGACCCGCACCGCCGTAGATGAAGAGGGGATTGTACTGCTCTCCCGGCTTTTCGGCCACCCGCAGGGCGGCGGTGTAGGCGAACTGGTTTGAACTGCCCACGACGAAACTCTCGAAGGTATAGGAGGGGTTGAGAATCGTGCTCTTGGAAGAGCTCTTTGCGGCGGGGACTTCCATGAATTCACCCTGTTTGGGGGCGGTGGCCTTTTTTCTCCTGTTTTTGACCTCGACGACGATGCTGGGTTTGACTCCCGTTTTCAGTTCGAACAGATGCGAAAGCTTCTGCGCGTACCGGGTCCCCACCCATTTGGCGATGATCGGATTCGGTGCATGGAATACCGCGATATCGGATCTTGAAGCCTCTTCATCGTACCGAAGCTGCTTGATGTAGCGCTCATATTCGATCTGGGGGATCTCCTGCTTCAGGAGTTGGAGAATCTGGTTTCCGAGCATTCTTTCAACCTGTGAATAAAGTATGTGAATATTTTATCCCAATTTCGTTAAAATGAGGTTACAAAAGAGTGAAAAGTGAATCTTTCACAGTGTGAATAAGAGGGTGAACAAGGTGACGATACTCGGAATCGACCCCGGAAGCAGAAACTGCGGATACGCCATCGTGAAGAAGGAGGGCCGCTCCGTTCTTCTCGTGGAAGCGGGACTCATCAAAATCAGGCAGAGACTTCTGCAGGATCAGATCGTCGAGCTCGTCGAAGGGCTCGATCTGGTGCTCCAGGGGCATGAGATCGACGAAGTGGCGATCGAGGATATCTTTTACGCGTTCAATCCGAAGACGGTTTTGAAACTGGCGCAGTTTCGCGGGGCGCTGAGCCTGAAAGTTCTGCAGGAGATCGGGAACTTCGCCGAGTATACGCCGCTTCAGGTGAAAAAGGCGCTCACAGGCAACGGGAAGGCGGCCAAGGAGCAGGTCGCGTTCATGGTGAAAAGGATTCTGAAAATCGACCGGGAGATCAAGCCGCTCGACATTACCGACGCGATGGCTGTGGCGATCACGCACGCCCAGCGTCTGCCTAGGTCTTGATATGGAAGAGATAGCGGTGTTCGTCGGGTAGGGCTCCGTAGACGGTACGGGCGAGATCGCGGATCTCCCAAAGAGCCGACTTGTCGCTTCTGAGCTCCAGAAAGTTCTGGAGACTTCTTGCGTTGATGGTCCAGGTGAGTTCGGTTTTGTAACACTCGGGAAGCGCGTATTTGGCTTTGTCGTTTGGAATGCCCGCCACCAGAAGCTGCCGGAGGTTTTCGAGCGCCCTGATTCCCATTTCGTTGACCAGAGCGCTGTCGGTGAGGACGAGATACTTTTCGGCCCGTTCGATCTGTTCGGGGGTGAAAGGGGCCTCCTCCCTGAGCTCTTTGAGGGTGTAGCGGGTGCTCTTGACGCTCAGGCTCGCCATCCGGTGCCGGGCCAGCTCCTGCAGCAGGGCGCGGCTGATGCCCTGGATATAGAAGGTATAGACCAGGTGTTCGAGGGTGCTGGCATGTTTGAATTTGTTGCCGACCCTGTCGATCAGCTCTCTGTCTCTCTCTCCGCCGCCGTCGCTCTTTTCGAAACTCTGCCAGCAGGTACGGATGGCATGGGCGCACACCTCCAGCGGAGTATGGTGCATCAGTGTCACTTTCACGGCTTACCCTTTTTACGTTAGAATTTGCCCATTATAATAAAAGGCAGCTTAGCTTATGAAATGCACCGATCGTTTCCATCCGGCCATCGACGATTTCAGAGACCCCTTTTCGCGCGACCGCGACCGTGTGATCCATACCAGCAGTTTTCGAAGACTCGAGTACAAGACCCAGGTCTTCATCAACCACGAAGGGGACTACTTCCGTACCCGTCTGACCCACTCGCTGGAGGTGAGCCAGATCGCCCGGGCGATCGCCAACGCCCTGGGGTGTGTCGAGTCGCTCGCCGAGACGATCGCCCTGGCCCACGATCTGGGACATACCCCTTTTGGCCATGTGGGGGGCGATACCCTCGACGAGTGTCTGAAAAGGAGCGGCAACACCCACGGCTTCGACCACAACTTCCAATCCTTTCGGGTCGTAACAAAACTCGAGAAGCGGTACGCCTCTTTCGATGGACTCAACCTCACGTTCGCCACCCTCGAGGGGATTCTCAAACACTCCTACCCCTACCGAAAATCCTTTCTCGGAGAGTGGTACGAGGAGAGTTTCGGACTCGATTTTCACCCCTCCCTGGAGGCGATGATCGTCGACCATGCCGACGAGATCGCCTATATCAGCCACGATATCGACGACGGCATCCAGTTCGGCCTCATCGGTTTCGACGACATTCTCGAAAACGATCTTGTGGCGATGATCGACGAACGGGTATGCGCCGAGGGGCTCAGAAGGGGTACGAAACTCCACCGCTACCGATTCGTCGGAATGCTCATCAGTCATCTGGTGACCGAACTGATCGCATCAAGCAGGCCGAACCTCCCGGCGAAGGAGGGTGTGCTTTGCAAAACGATTCCGGCCCGCGATCCCAAGCCGATCGCTTTCGAAAAGGGTCTCAAGAGCCAGATCGGGGAGCTCAAGAAGATACTTTTTCAAAAGCTCTATCGGCACGAGCGGATCGTCAGCAAGATGCACGCGGGCAAAGAGTGTATCCGAAAACTCTACGGAGCGCTCACGGAGGATGCCAATCTGCTTCCGCTCGAGTACAAGGTGCGTCTGAAAGAGGGAGGAGGCGATCGGGTCGTCGCCGATTTCATCGCGGGGATGAGCGACCGGTACGCCCTGCAGCGCTACCGGGAGATCTATGGGCTCGGATAGGAGAGCCGAAGCGCCATGGCTTCGGTCCTGCAAGATCACTGCTTGAGCTGCAGCAGGGTCTGGAGCATCTGATCGGAGGTGGTGATCGTCTTCGAGTTGGCCTGAAAACCGCGCTGAACGACGATGAGCTGTGTCAGAGAACGGCTCAGGTCGACGTTGGACATCTCCAGCGACGAGGAGTTGATGAAGCCGCGGCCGCCGCTGTTGGCCTTACCGATGATCGGATCGCCCGAGTTGGCCGACTGGATGAAGATATTGCCGCCGTCGCTCATGAGTCCTTCGTTGTTGGCGAACTTGGCCATCGCGATCTGGGCCAGGCCGAAACTCCGGCCGTTGCTGAAAGAGCCGATCAGCGTTCCGCTCTGGTCGATCCGTATTCCCACCAGGTCGCCGCCCGGAAATCCGTCCTGGCTGATGCCGGCCGTAGCCGATTCGGAGTCGTAACTCGTGATGCCGTCGAAGCCGTTGATGGTACCGAACTTGAAATCGATCTGCTGGTTGGGGGCCGAACCGTTGTTGGCGGTGTAGGTGATGCCGGGAGGGTTGTACTGTGCCAGTGATCCGTCGGAGTTGAAATCGATCGTTCCCCCTTCGAGGATATTCTCGTTGGGAGCGATCGCTCCGGCGATCGTCCCGGGCTGGGGTACGGAGATCACGTAGGTCCAGGAGGTTCCCCCCGTAGCGGTGAAACCGGTCTTTCTGAAATCGAACCGGACTGTGTGTTTGGTGCCGAGCGAGTCGAAGATGTCGATACTCGAGGAGTGGACCGCCGCATCGATGGGCTGCGAGAGCTTGACGCTGCTGGTATTGGCCGGAAGGAGTCCGGCGAGCGAACCGATCGCCTGGGTGAAGAGCGGATTTTCCTGGGTATTGGCGTCGACGATGCTGGCGACGCTGATCGACAGATCGCTCCCCGCCCCGCTGTTGCTCAACTGGAATTTTCCCTGTTCGTTGATGGTGACGGCGGCCGCCGCGGACTGGGTCTGGGCCAGGTCTTCGAGCTGGCGTCTGAGATCTTCGGTGGTACGGAAATAGTTTGTACTTCCGTCGGCGGTGTTGGTCGGGTTGGTGACGGCGGCCGGATCGTTCGTGTATCGGAACAGTACGGTCGTGGCTCCATTGTCGAAGGAGACCCTGACCCCCTGGCCTCCCACTCCTCCTACCGGCGGCTGGAGATTGAACGCTTCGCCGTTACCCGTAAAGAGGACTCCGAAATCGTCCGGATCTTTGCCTGCGGCGATATCGGCCGACGAGTAGGTGGGGGCCTTGTTGACGATGGTGTTACCGGAGTTGAGATTGGCCTTGAGTTGGATGAAGGTGGTCGAATTGGCCGGTGTGGTCAGCCCCGGGGGGATGTTGATATCCTGGATGGGTGCGGTGGAGTCGATCTGGTTGGTATCGGGGTCGCGGACCCACCCCTGGACGATGTAGCCGTTGTTGTCGACGAAATTTCCGCTCGCATCGAACTTGAAATCGCCCGCCCGCGTGAATTTCTGCGTCTTGCCGCCGTCGCCGCTGACGATGAAGAAGCCGTCTCCCTGGATGGCGACATCGGTATTTTTGTCGGTATTCTGTACCGACCCCTGGCTGAAGATGTGGCTGACATTCTGGATGGAGGTACCCAGCCCGATCTGCATCGGGTTCTTTCCTCCCAGTCCCCCCTGGGGCGCCGTGGCGATCTTGCTGGTCTGGCTCAGCAGATCGGCGAAGTTGGCGCGGGAGTATTTGAAGCCGGTCGTGTTGACGTTGGCGATATTGTTGCCTTCGACGTCCATCGCGATTTGGTGGGATTGCAGGCCGGATACGCCGGCCCAGAGTGATCGCATCATGAGGCTTTCCTTTGAGAGTGATTTGTATTCTTTTTATCGTTTGAGACACCAAGCAAATTTCATTCCTATTTCTTCATATTGATCGCCTTCTGGATCATCTGGTCGCTTGTGGTGATACTTTTGGCGTTGGCGTCGAACGCCTTTTGCATGACGATCAGCTCCGTCAGGGCTGCCGTGAGATCGACATTGCTGTTTTCAACGGCATTGTTGATCACCTGGGCACCGAGTACCGGATTTCCGTCGTCATCGGTGAAGAAGGTGGGACTTCCGCTGTTGGGCGTACTCATATAGATGTTCGAACCCGCCTTTTCGAGCCCCTGGTCGTTCTGGAAGTGGAAGACCGCCACTTTTCCGATGGCGCTGAGACGTCCGTTGTTGAAGGAGGCGACGATGTTGGCCTCCTGGTCGATGCGGTAGCCGTTGAGATACCCTTCCGGGAATCCGTCGGCGTAGGAGGAGGTGGCGATATCGGCGCCGGCGATCGATACGAGTCCATCGTACGCCGATCTCCCGAGCGTCACTTCGACACTCCCGCCGTGGTTGTCGATCGAGAAGGTGGCCGGAACGGTCCGCAGCCCTCCATGCTCGTCGAACTCCAGCGCTCCCGTGACCTCCGCGGACGGGGCATCTTCGTCGTCGATGAAGGCGCGGTACTCCCAGGCACTGCCGAGTGTCGGCTGCTGGGTGCTCTTGGTGAAGGTGATCGTGAGCGTATGCTTCGAACCGTCGGGGGCGATCAGCCCCGCCCGGACATTGTAGCGCTGGCCCGGAAGATAGTCGACCGGGAGGTTGGCTTTGAATTCGGCGACGGTGGAGGGTTCCGGGGGGTAGTACATGCGGGCCGGGAGCTGCAGTCTGCCCTGGGCTTCCGGGGTGGAGAGATCGACCGATGTGACCGATTCGTTCAAGACGGCGATCTGTTTGTTCGGATCTTCCGGATCGGTGATCGTGCCGATATTGTTGGCACTTGTTCCAAGCAGAAAATTCCCCTGTCCGTCGGTGATGTATCCTTCGGCATTGGTGGAAAAGAGTCCGCTCCTTGTGAAAAACTGCCGGTTGTTCATTCCGCTCACACCGAACCATCCATCCCCCTGGATCGCCAGGTCGAGCGGATTGTCGCTCTGCTGGAGGGTCCCCTGGCTCATGTCGATCGCAGTCGACTGGAGTCGCGATCCGTAGCCGATCTGGTCGGAGGTGACACCCCCGCCATCCGCGATGGCCTGGGAGAAGATCGAGCTGAATTCGGGAGTGTTGGCTTTGTAGCCGACCGTATTGACGTTGGCGATATTGTTCCCCCAGATGTCGATGCCGCTCTGGTGGGTCTTGATGCCGGCGATACCGTTGTAGAAGGAGTGGTTCATCCCTATCCTCCGTAGATCTCTTTGACCTGGAGCATCGGGACGTAGCTGTTGCCGAGCTTGAAGTAGGCCTCGCCGTTGTCGAAACGGACCGATTCGATGGGATAGAGGCCGACACGGCTCTCGACACTCTCGCCGTCGGGATTGAGATAGGAGATCCGGCCATGATAGATGCCGCTCTCGACCCGCTCGCCCTGATCGTCGGTACCGTCCCACTCGAACGCCTGGACACCTCCGGAGAGATTCTCCAGACCGATCGTCTTGACGACGTTGCCGGAGTTGTCGGTGATCGTGAAGACCCCCGTTGCCAGAGGATCGGGCAGATAGAGGTCGAAAACCGTCGATCCGCTCTCATCGAGACGGATGTCGTCGTTGCCCAGATCGGCCATCTTTCCGATGGCGGAGACGGCGCTGAGGTTGTGGGAGGTGCTGAGCGACGCTGCGAGATCTTCGAGCGCCTTGTTGGTGTTTTCCGACGCTTCGAGCGAGGCGAGTTCGGCGGTCTGGCTCAAAATCTTCTCCGTATCCATCGGATCGGTCGGATCCTGGTAGCGCATCTCGATCAGGAGAAGCTGGAGAAAATCGTCTTTACCGAGGATCCCGTCGGGGTTTTGGACCGTATCGGCCGTCGTCGGCAGTGTGTTGGGCGTCGTGAGCGTATTGGTTACATCCATTCTCTTCTCCTTTTGTCATACATAATGGGGAACGATCAGGTCGAGTGACTCGTAGAGCTCCGAAAACTCTTCACCCTCTGTGTATCGGCCGGAATAGTCCTCTCCCCGGCGCTGCTGCTGTTGCTGCTGCTGATTCATGTTGAACTGCATCTGCACATCGGTAAATCCCATCGAGACGAGCTGGCTCCTGAGCTCCTGGCCGTGGGTTGCCATGATCCCGATCGCCGTCGGGTTGGAGTGGACCTGGATATGCAGATTGTTGCCGCGGCTCACCAGGGTCACCTCCACGCTGCCGAGCTCTTTGGGTTCGAGAGAGAGCTGCATCCGTGTAAAGGGTGGTTTGTAGTTCTCCACCTGCTCCTGCAGGGATTGAGCGAAGTGGCGCAGAGTGCTCCTGGCTTCGACGATCTTCTGCGTCAACTGCTCTGTCGCTTTCATCTTCGTCTCGGTATGGATTGGATCGGCCAAGACCGCTTCCGGATCGTCACCCCGGGACGCCGGGGCCGATGGGTCGACGGTCTCCGTCGCCGATATGGAGGGGGTCGTCTCGCTGGCGGATCGGTTTTCGACTTTTACGGACACCTCCAGGCCCGAGAGCAGTCGTGCAAATTCGCTCTGTCGCTCCCGGGGTGCGGCACGTTTGACCCCCTGGGCCTCACCTTCTGCATCTTTCGTCTCATCCGTTTCCCTTTTCGGTTCGGCCAGCAGCGTCCGAAGTGTCGAAACCGCTTCGAATCGTGGAGTCGGATGCCCACTCTTTCGCGTTTCGGGCTGCTGGATCAGTGCGGCCGCACTCTGTGAGAGGTGTTCCGTCCGTTGCAGAATGGCCGTCGTCGGCAGCGGTGACTTTCCGGTCTCCGGCGGTACGGCCGCTCCCTTCTCTTTCTGCCGCTCGATCTTCACGTCGGTGATATCGAGACCGAAATCCTCCGCATGGCGGATGATCTCTTTGAGACTTCGTGAAGAGCGTATCGTATGGAGCGCTTGAAGATCCTCCATCTTCCGCTCCAAAGCGGAGTAGGAGGTGTGGCGGGCATGAAGAATCGTCTCGCCCGGGTCGAAGAGGTGCCGTGCGGGGCGGGAAGAAGGCTCCTTGCTCTTCCACCGTTCACCTCTTTCGTGTCGGGGTGTTGCAAGAGGCTCTTTTTCCGATCGATCCCTGCTTTTTGCGATATCCGGAAGAGGCGGCAGCCTCTCTCCCGTTTTGATGCGTATCGGTTCGAGCGAGCTCACCTCTTTCACTGCGGGAAGCTTCGATTCGCCGGAAGGGAAGGAGTCCCCTTCGACTCTCTCCATCAGTGCCTCGATCGCTTCGGTGTCGGGCTCGTTGAGTTGCAGCTGTTCAAGCAGCTCTTTGAAGAGTCCCGGTTCCCTGTCGGAAACGGCCGGCCCGCCGATCTCCATCTTCATCTCTTTGAGCAGCGAGAGCAGCGGTGTGAGTGCTGGTGAAGCCATACGATCCCTTTGTCGAGAGATTTGACGAGAACAAGCAAATGTCGTTCCCTTTGATGTAGGTTCGCTGCAGGGGAGTCGGTTCCGCAGGCGGGGCCATCCTGAAGCATTTTTGGATATAATGCGCCAAAATCTACTTCGATACGAGGAATTTCAACCACTATGCAAAAGATTCGAAACATCGCCGTCATCGCGCACGTCGACCATGGCAAAACGACACTGGTCGACGGACTGCTGCAGCAGTCTGGGACCTTCGAGGCCCACAAAGAGGTGGCCGAGCGCGTCATGGACAGCAACGATATCGAGCGAGAACGAGGGATCACGATCCTCTCCAAGAATACCGCCATCCGCTACAACGGCTACAAGATCAACATCATCGACACTCCCGGTCACGCCGACTTCGGCGGCGAGGTGGAGCGGGTGCTCAAGATGGTCGACGGCGTTTTGCTTCTCGTCGACGCCCAGGAGGGGGTGATGCCCCAGACCAAGTTCGTGCTCAAGAAGGCGATCGAACTGGGGCTCCGTCCGATCGTCGTGGTCAACAAGATCGACAAGCCCGCCGCCGAGCCCGAGCGGGTCGTCGACGAGGTTTTCGACCTGCTGGTGGCGCTGGAGGCCGACGAAACCCAGCTCGACTTTCCCGTTCTCTACGCCGCGGCACGCGACGGCTACGCCAAGTGGAGCATGGAGGAGGAGAACGGGGATCTCACCCCCCTCTTCGAAGCGATTCTCGAGTATGTCCCCGCCCCGGAAGGGAGTTTCGAAAACACCCTTCAGACCCAGGTGTTCACCCTCGATTACGACAACTATGTCGGCCGGATCGGGATCGCGAGGATCTTCAACGGCCGTCTGAGGGCGGGCGAACAGGTTCTGCTGGCCAAGGCCGACGGAGAGTTGAAGCGGGGGCGTATCAGCAAGCTGATCGGATTTCTCGGGCTCGAACGCATCGAGATCGACGAGGCCGAGGCGGGGGATATCGTCGCCATCGCCGGCTTCAACGAGATCGATGTGGGCGATACGGTCACCGACCCCGACGATCCCCAGCCTCTCGATCCGCTTCATATCGAAGAGCCGACGCTTTCGGTCATCTTCAGCGTCAACGACGGCCCCTTCGCAGGGCGTGAAGGGAAGTTCGTCACCGCCAACAAGCTCAAGGAGCGGCTCGAAAAGGAGATGGAGACCAACATCGCCATGCGGCTCGAACAGCAGGGTGAAGGGAGCTTCAAAGTCTCCGGCCGCGGGGAGTTGCAGATCTCCATCCTGGCCGAAAACATGCGCCGGGAGGGTTTCGAATTTCTCATCTCGCGTCCGGAAGTGGTGATCCGGGAAGAGAACGGGGTGAGGCTCGAACCCTACGAACATCTGGTGATCGACGTTCCCGAGGAGTTCAGCGGTGCGGTGATCGAGAAGCTCGGACGCCGAAAGGCGGAGATGACCTCGATGAATCCGATGCCAGACGGTACGACCCGTATCGAGTTCGAGATTCCCGCCCGCGGGCTCATCGGCTTTCGGACCCAGTTTCTCACCGATACGAAGGGTGAAGGGATCATGAACCACTCCTTCCTCGCCTACCGCCCCTTCGTCGGAAATGTCGAGCACCGGGCCAACGGTGCGCTCATCTCGATGGAAAACGGCAAGGCTCTGGGCTATTCGCTCTTCAACCTCCAGGAGCGCGGCACCCTCTTCATCAAACCCCAGACGGAGGTCTATGTCGGCATGATCATCGGGGAGCATGCCCGCCCCAACGACCTCGAGGTCAACCCGATCAAGGGGAAGAAACTCTCCAACGTCCGCTCTTCGGGTGCGGATGATGCCATCGTACTCGTGCCTCCGAGGGATATGAACCTGGAGCGGGCGATGGAGTGGATCGAGGAGGATGAACTGGTGGAGGTGACGCCCGAGAGCATCAGGGTGCGCAAACGCTATCTCGATCCCCATGTCAGAAAGAGGATCGAGAAGCAGAAGAAGTCGTAGCGGCAACGCCTCTTCCCGGGTCTTGTCGTGTATGGGGCCGCCCACTCTCCTCGCCCTTCGCCCCCGTGTTGCGCAAGAGGGCGAGAGAAGCCTCCTTTTTGTCAACTCGGATATGACGGAAAGGGTTTTTTGGCATCTTCTATCGATTGTTTCGATATACTATCTGTTACCGAATGCAACTTCCGATCGTCAAAAGGTTTCACGATGACACAGTTTCTGATAGCCGTAGCGGTTGTGGCGGTGGCAGGAATCCTCATCTACAACACGCTTGTCTCAAGACGCAACCAGTGCGACAACATCTTCGCCAGTATCGACGCACTGCTCAAAAAGCGTTACAACCTCATCCCCAACCTCGTCTCGCTGGTCAAGGAGTCCATGGAGTACGAAAAGGGGCTGCTCGAGGAGGTGACAAAGCTGCGGGCCAAGGCGATGCAGCCCGACCTGACCCCTGAGCAGAAGATCGCCATCGCCGACGAGCTGGCCCAGCCGCTGCACGGCCTGATGGTGGCGGTGGAGAACTATCCCGATCTCAAGGCGAGCGAGCAGATATCCCAACTGATGCGTACGCTGAACGAGATCGAAGAGCAGATCGCCGCCGCACGGCGTGCCTACAACCAGGCGGTGACCGACTACAACAACGCCCGCCAGATGTTCCCCTCCTCTCTGATCGCCGGGTGGTTCGCTTTCGGTCCCAAAGAGCTCTTCGAAATTCCCGGAGCCGAGCGCAAGAACATCGACGTCAAAGAGCTGATGAACGGTTGAGGCGATGGCCCTCAAGCGTTCCGATCTGCTCGACTTCTACTATCGGGAGCTCTATCCGCAGCTCCAGGAGCTCGAAGAGGAGCGCAAGAGGGTCGCCCGGCAGGTCCTCTTCGCCGGCACCGTCATCGCGGTCACGGCGCTCTGGCTGATCGCGGTCATAGAGCAGAACAGTTTCGATGCGGCGGTGCAGGTCGTGGGGATTGCGGTAGCGCTCTGGACACTGCTCTACGGATGGCTCACGACAGGGTATCGACGCAGATTCAAACGCGATATCTTCCGCCGGCTCGTCGCCCGTATCGACCCCTCTCTCATCTACAGCCACACCGGGATGATCCCCCGCACACTCTTTCGGCTCAGCGGCCTCTTCGACGACTCGATCGACCATTACAGCGGCAACGATCTGATCAAGGGGAAGATCGGCGAGACGCCCCTGGAGTTTTCCGACCTGCGAGTGGAGAAGGAGACCACCGACTCCAAAGGGAGAAAGCATCGCATCACGATCTTCGCCGGTACCTTCATCGTCACCGAATTCCACAAACATTTCCACAAGACGGTGAAGGTCTATCCGGACGTCGCCGAAAAGTATCTGGGAGTGGTGGGAGGATGGTTTCAGGATATGGCGAACGCCACACTGGTGCGGATGGACTCGCCGGCGTTCGAAAAGGAGTTCAAGGTCCTGGCCGACGACCCCGTCGAAGCCCACTATCTCCTCACCCCCAATATCATGGAGAAGCTGGTGCAGCTCAGAAAACGGGTCGGCGCACCCGTCTATCTCTCTTTCAAGCTCGACAAACTCTTCGTCGCCATCGAAAACGGCGGCGAGTGGTTCGAGCCGAGTCTCTTCCGTTCGCTGCTGAGTCTCGACGTCTTCAAAGGTTATATAGAAAATCTTAATCAAATTCTTAGTATCGTAGAGGAGCTCAATCTCAACCGCAGAATCTGGAGCAAGGAGTGAGAGATATGAAAAACGCCTTTATCAGAGCGATGCACTATCGCCATGCCTGCAAACGTTTCGATACCGAAAAGGAGATCCGAAAGAGCGAGATGCAGGCGATCCTGGAGTTCGGCCGGCTGAGTCCTTCGTCGTTCGGAATGGAGCCGTGGCGCTTCGTGGTGGTCAAAGACCCGGAGCTCAAGGAGAGGCTGCAGCCGCTCTGCTGGAACCAGCCGCAGATCACCACCTGCAGCGACCTCGTACTGATCAAATCGATCGTCGCCCCTCTGGCTCCCGGCAGCGGCTACACTCGCCGGATGCTTGGACGGCGGGATCTTCCGCGGGAGAAGATCGAAGCCTACCACAGGATCTACGACGACTTCGCGGCACACAAGCTGGCGACGGAGGGGCTCTTTTGCTGGGGTTCGAGGCAGTGCTACATCGCCGCAGCCAACATGATGACCGGAGCCGCGATGATGGGGATCGACAGCTGTCCGATCGAGGGGTTCGAAAAGGAGAAGATCGAAGCGCTGATGCAGATCGACCCGGCCCACGAGGAGCTCGCGCTCATCGTCGCCTTCGGCTACCGGGTCAAGGAGGCGCCCGAAAAGGTACGGCTGCCGCTGGAAGAGATCGTGGAGTACCGCTAGAAGTCCCAGACCGCTCCGATGAAGAACCCTTCGATGTCGACATCGGTGGAGGTGTTCTCCACATCGTCGAGTTTGATCTTCTGGGCGCGATATCCCGCTTCGATACCGAGTCCCATGGCGAAGGTGTAGCGTACGTCCGCCTGCAGATCGTAGAGGGTGCTGCCGTCGTAGGTGACGTAGCTCCCCTCCGCCCCGACGGAGAGGCCGCTCGAAAGAGGGAGCGGGACTCTCGCATTGGCGTAGAGCAGCGGGAAGACGCCGGTAAACTCCGTCTTCTCGTTCTGGGAGGTTGTCAGGCTCCTGATGTCGACATAGCCGTCGATGTAGCGGGCGGTCAGGCCGATGTCCAGGTCGATACCGGTATCGACGATCTCGTAGTAGAAGGTGGCATCGTAGCTGTCGAGCTGCGTTTCGGTATGGACCCGTTCGCTCGCTCCGATCGTGATGTTGCCGAAGCTGAAAGTTTTCGAGATGGTTCCGTCGCCGCTGCTGCGGTTCTGGGTGAAAGCGAGCCGGATATTGGGAAGCAGGGGAACGGGATGTTCGATCTTGGCTCGCAGATAGAGTTCGCTGCGCGTGTCGAGATTCAGATCGCTGTCGAGATCGATCTTGTCCGATCCTGTGGGGTACTGGACCCATCCGCTCGGGTCGTGGTTCCACCCTCCGGCGGAGATCTCCCCGCCGATCGTGTCGGCGGCCGAAACCGACGCGAGGAGTGTCAATGCCGCCGTCGCGGCTATCGCTCTTTTTTTCATGGAATACCTTTCATTGTTCGATGATGTCGGGATAATATCGGCAAATGCGGATTCTATTATACACTCTTGCCCCTGTATCGGGATGAACGGTCGCCCAGAAGGATCGCTAACGCGGCGAAAGCGATGAGAGATTCGGCCAGGAAGAGCCACTCTCCGTAGAGCTGCCCTGCGACGATCGCCCCGACGAATCCCCCCAGTCCGTAGGAGATTCCCAGGAAGAACTGCTGGGCGAGGGCCTTTTGGCGATAGAGTGTATGCAGAAGCGTGATCGCCGCACTGTGGTAGAGAGCGAAACTGAGCGCATGGAGGCTCTGAGCTATGAAGGTGAGCATGAGCGAGTCGGGAAAGAGCCACAGAAGCATCCATCTCAGGGCGGCGGCCGCCACCGTCACCCGAAGGAGGACCATCAGGTTCGAGTGCAGCAGAGGGCCTTGAAAGTAGAGCATCACGATTTCGCAGAGTACCCCGAAACTCCAGAGCCAGCTGGTCATTTCGAGGCTGATGCCGTGGGCCGTTTCGTAGATCGTGAAGAAGTTGTAGAAGCCGCCGAAACTCACCTGCATCAGAAAGAAGCTGAGCCACAGCGGCCAGAATCGCAGAACCGAGAATCTCTCGCCCCCCGGGTGGCCGCCGTCCATCTCCTCTTTCGTCGTGCCTGCGTAGACGACGGCGGCGCCGCTGAGGGCGGTCAGAAGCGTCGTGGCCGTCAGGTAGTGCAGGGCGTCCAGGGGTGTCTGGAGGATCCTGCCGAGCCACAGGGCGATCAGCATGAAGCCGATCGACCCGAAGAGCCTGGCCCGCCCGTAGACCCTCCGTTCGAGCACCTCCAGGGCCCGCGCCTCAACGAATGGGAGCGAGATGCTGATGGAGGCTCCGAAGAGAAGATTGACCGCCAGCAGCGGCCAGAAACTCTCCAGTGTCGCGTAGAAGAGAACGACGGAGAGCGAAAGGAGTGCCAGCGATAGGGTGTAGACCCTCCGGTCGAGCCGGATATGTTTCAGAAAGAGAAAAGGGACGATGAAGCGCATCAGCGGGGCGGCGGAGAGAAGCAGACCGATCTCCTCGCTGCCGTATCCCGCCATCTGGAGCGCTTTGGGGAAGAAGATGACATAGACGCCGATGATGGCGAAATAGAAGAAGTAGAAGGCGGAGATTCGCAGGAACATTGCGTCTTCCGCTTTAGGGTCGATGGACGATACAGGTGCCCGATACGATATCCTGCAGGGCCTCTTTATGGCGCATGAGGAAGGGGAGAATCAACCCGATACCCGAGAGGATCGCCGTCTGCATCATGACGTAGCGCAACAGACACTTGATCCATCCCGGTTTCGAATCGTCGATGGGATCGACGAGGTAGAGGTCGTAGGCCTTCATGCCGGGGGTCTGCCCTTTGAGCCTCCAGAGAAGAACGACGATCGACATGTGGATGGCGACGATATAGAGCCACCCTTCGGCCAGGTGCTCCCGAAACCCTTCCCGGCTCCCCATGATCAGGTAGATGATGATGTAGAGGATCGGCATCGTGATCATGAAGGTGTCGGTCAGGAAGGCTTTGAGGCGCAACCCAACCCCCGCACACGCCATCTGGGCTCCTCCGCTCTCCCTTTTTGGCGCAGAAGGCTCCTCCACTCTCCCCTGCTTCACCTTTCGCCAGCGGCTCACGCCCTCTCCTAGTTGCCGCGACTGCCGGGCTTGACGGCTTCGCTGCCCGCTTTGCACATCGGGCACTCTTCGGGACGGTACATCGGGAAGTCGAAGTCGGCCAGGGCGAAGAGGGGAAGGTTTTCGGGCAGCCTGCAGTTGGGCCTGCGCTCCAGGTCGCTCCCTTCGCGCCTGCAGAATCCGCGGTTGGCCAGTGCGGCGTAGCCGACGACTTCGGCTCCGAGCCGCTCCACCTCGGCCGCCGCCTCCATCGCCGAGCCGCCGGTGGTGATGATATCTTCACAGATCAGGATCTTCTCTTTCGGAGCCACTTCGAAACCGCGGCGCAGCGTCATCTTCCCATCCACCCGTTCGGTGAAGATGTACCGGCACCCCAGGGCCGAAGCGAGCGCGAATCCGGCGATAAGTCCCCCGATGGCGGGAGAGCAGACCGTATCGACCGACAATCCATAGTCGCGGATCTGCGCCGCCAGCGCTTCTGCCAGAAGCTTCGCCGTTTCGGGATCCTCCAGGACCTTGGCCGACTGGAGGTAGTACTCGCTGTGGTTGCCGGAACTCAGTTTGAAATGGCCATGCAGAAGCGCATCGGCCTCTCTGTAGATCTTTTTCACATCCATTGAAACCCTTTTTGACGAAAAAACGGAAAAGAGAAGAGCCGCGCTCGGGCGAACCTCCGCGGCGGCGAAAGGCGAAGCGGCTTCCGTGCCGTTCCTTTTTTCCTTCCCGTCAGACCTTGAGGACTTCCGCCTCTTTGGCCTTGACCAGCTCATCGACCTTGCCGACGAACTCGTCGGTGATCTTCTGCACCTGCTCGAGCCCCTTTTTCTCCTCGTCTTCGGTGATGACCTTCTCCTTGGCCAGCTTCTTGACCTTGTCGTTGGCATCCCTTCGGATATTGCGGATGGCGACTTTGGCCTTTTCGCCCATCGCCTTGGCCTGTTTGGCGCTCTCCTGGCGCTGCTCCACCGTCATCGGGGGGAAGAAGAGCTTGATCGTCTCCCCGTCGTTGTTGGGATTGACCCCGATATTGGCCTGCTGGATCGCATGTTCGATCTCCGAGAGGAGACTCTTCTCCCAGGGGCTGATGGTGATCGTCTGGGCGTCGGTGGCGATGACGCTTCCGACCTGGTTGAGGGGCGTCGGGGTTCCGTAATAGTCGACCTTGATGCTATCGACGATCTGGGTCGAGACGCGGCCGGTACGGATCGTCGAAAACTCTTTTTTCAACACCTCGAGACTCTTTTGCATATGCTCTTTTGCATAGTCGTAGACTTCGTTGAGCTCTTCCATAGGTTCCTCTCCTTAGGGTTTTACCAGAATCTTTGTCGATATTCTATCTTTTTCAAGCTTTAAGATGAGACGGCTTCGCCGTTTTTTCAGCTTCAGGTCGAGACGTGTGTCGAGTTCGCCGCCTTCGAGGGGGACGCGTCGCCAGCCGTAGCCGGTGAGATAGAGCCAGCCGTGTGCGGCCTTCTCATCGGTTTTGAGACGCACCCGGCCGACGACTCCTCCTTCGGGCCACGCCGCGGGTTCGATCCACACAGCCGGCAGATAGCGGATCCTGAGCTTCTCTTTCAGGCTCGGGTCTCCCGTGAGGGCGATCCGGTCGAGGTCGTGGGGGTCGGAAGCGGTACCCACGGCACCCGCGTTCTGGTTGCAGATGAGATCGAAGCCGAACCCTTCGGCGATCCGCTTGACCCGGCCGTCATATTCTCCATAGGGGTAGGCGAAGTAGCGGGGGCGGATGCCGAGTCTCTTTCGCATCGCGGCCAGCCCCCGGCGGAAATCCTCTTCGAGCTCGGCGTCGCTCCTGGAGACCATGTGGGGATGGGTGTGGGAGTGGAAGCCGATCTCTCCGTAGCGCATCGCCTCTTCGATCTGCTCCCAGCTCATATAGTCGCCATACCCTTTTTCGACCGCCCCGGTATAGACGAAGAGGGTAAAGGGGTATCCGTAGGCCCGAAAGAGCGGCAGGCCGTTTTCGTAGAAGCTGCGATAGCTGTCGTCGATGGTGAGCGCGACCCAGTTGTCGGGAATCCTCTCTCCCCTCTTCAGCGCTTCGGCGATCCGGGAGAGGGGTACGACTTCGTAGCCGTTTTTCCGGAAATACTCGAACTGTTTTTTCAGAACCTCCACGGAGGTGTCGGTCGACGGGTAGCGCAAATCGCCGAAACGGTGGTAGACGAAGATGTGGGCGTCGGCTAGAAGGGTCGCGGCAAGAAGCCACAGCCCCAGAAGGAGGCGCATTATTCGCCCGCGGGAGCCTGCGGTGCGGCGGGAGCCGCCGGGGCTGCGGGGGTGGTCGGCAGTGCGGGAGCGGACGGGACGGGGCTCTGCCCGCTCTTCATCGTGTCGACGACCGACTGGTTGTGGCTTTTGTTGTAGAGATAGCCGAGGGAGATGGTGTTGAGAACGAAGAGCAGCCCGACGGTGAAGGTCGCCTTGACCAGGAATCCGGCGGGCCCTTTGGCCCCGAAGACCGACTCGTTCGAACCGCTGTAGGCACCAAGGCCGATGGAGGAGCTCTTCTGGAGCAGTACGAGAACGGTCAGCACGACGGTCAAAACGATCTGGGTCACGAATAGAGCGGTTACCATGATATGAAATCCTTCTTTTGTCCACGCGCCGGAATCCGGTGCGCCTTTTCAGCAAAGCCTATTGGAAGTTTTGGGATAATTAGCGCGCTATTATATCGAAATTGAAAGTCAATATGCAACCACACAGAGAGTTCCGGCGTTTCGCCGGGGAGTACGGCCGCTACAGCCTCATCCAGGATCGCGTCGCGCAGGCGCTTGTCGCCTCCATCGAACGCCCCTATGGGCGAATCGTCGATCTGGGTTGCGGCAGCGGCGCCCTTTTCCGCGCCTATGAACGACCGTTCACCCACTATCTGGCCGTCGATATTTCGCCCGAAATGCTCGCGCTCCACCCCACAGGAGAGAGGGTAGGGAAAATGGTGGGCGATTTCGACGACCCGGCTCTTTTCGCCAAACTTGCCGATCTCGATTTCGACCTGCTCCTCTCCTCCTCCGCGCTCCAGTGGAGCCGGGATCTCGGCTGGACCCTCGCGCAGATCGCGGCGTTGAAACGGCCCGTCGCCCTGAGCATCTTTACGTCCGGAACGTTCGCATCGCTTCACGAGGCGGCAGGGACCCGTTCGCCGATCCGCTCCAAAGAGGAGACGATCGAAGCCCTGAAAGAGAATTTCGACGCCACCATCGATATTTTGAAATATGAACTCTACTTCCGCGACACCCTCTCGATGCTCCGCTACATCAAGCGCAGCGGCGTCAGCGGTGGCGAGCGGATGCTCGGATATGCCGCCACCAGGAGACTTCTTCGCGAGTATACCCTCCCGTACCTGGAGTTCGAGGTGGTCCGGATGTGCGCTCCCGCTGCGGCTGTGGTATGATTCGGTGAACACCGATTGTAAAGGGGCCATGGGCCTGCGCAAGAGCGGTTCGACGGGGGAGGCGCCCGGTTGCGGGACGCGCCGCCTCACGGGAGGGTGTGCCCGTGGACAACTTTTTGGCTTCGGCGAACCGGTATCGCCGAAGTATCGACCGAAAGAGGAGGAAAAGGGTGATGGAGGAGTGGGGAAAGTTTCTGCTGCGGCTCGGTGTGGGAGGGCTTCTGCTCTTTCACGGCATCCACAAGATTCTCTATGGGATCGGCGGAATAGAGGCGATGCTCGCCGCCCGCTCTCTTCCTAGCTGGATCGGCTACGGGGTCTATATCGGGGAGGTGCTCGCGCCGATCGCGCTGATCGTCGGATTCCGCTCCCGTATCGCCGCACTGGTGATCGCCTTCAATATGGCCGTCGCCATCTTCCTGGCCTATGGGGAAAACCTCTTCGCGCTCGGGCGCTTCGGCGGATGGAGCATCGAGACTCCCCTGCTCTATCTCGTCGCCTCTCTTGCCATCGCCATGATCGGAGGCGGCCGCATCGGCCTGAAGTGGTAGCCCGGCGTCCGGACCCTTCGTATCTCAGGTTTGCAGGGGTGCCGGGGTGTCGGACGCCCGATTTTCGATGCGGGCGCTCCTGAGCCTGGCCGCCTCCTGGAAGAACTGGTGCGCCAGGACCAGGACGAAGAAGACCTGCCCCAAAATTCCGACGGCGGGGATGAGCGAAAGGAGGTAGAGGATCATCGTCGTCGTCGCGATCCGCCACTTCGCTTCCCGGAAGACGACCCGCTGCTCTTCGGCATCGAGAATCTCCCCGGCGACGTCCCTGGTCAGGAGCCGATGGAAGAGAAAGTAGAAGGGGGCGTTCATCGCCACGATGTTCAGAAGCGGCACGAAATAGAAGGGGAGCGAGACGAAGAGGAAGAGCAGAAAGAGCCCAAGCTGTTTGATCATGAAAAGAAGGTAGGCGCCGATCGATACCGTCGCTTTGCGCTCGATGTGCGGGTAGTGGCGCTTCTGCACCTCCGCCACGATATAGGGGGTGAAGAAACCGATGATGATGACGGCCAGGATCACCGAAACGAGGACGGCGAAACCGCCGCCGATCACGTAAAGAAGGGTGCCGGCGATCGCCTTGAAGATGAAACTTCCCAGAATCGTCGCGAGGATCGGGTACTCCTTCGCAAACTGCGCCAGTTCGTTCTGCGCCGCGGCCGCGTCGGGGTTTTGCGAGACCTGTGCGGCGACACTCAGCATATCGAAGAACTCTCCCGAGAGGTAGTACAGGAAGATGAGCGCCACCGCCATCGTGATGATGAAAGGGGCGGTGGAGAGGGTCAGAAACCGCGTGGTGAAAAAGTCCGAAAGGGCTTTGGCGAAGAGAGCCCCCTCCGAGGTGATCTCAGGTTTTCGTGCCGGTTGCATCGTTTCCGTTCTCCTTTGTTTCGATCAGAATCGCCTCCTGGTGCCCCTCTTCGCTCCGTTCGCCGGGAGGCTCCGGCTCTTTCGGCTCTCTGGTGCCCGCGACGGGGCCGTGCAGCGCCTCGATCAGCTTGGCGCGCTGGGCATCGCTGAGATCCCTGGAGGCGACGGTGTCGAGGATCTTTTCGGCGATCTTCAGCCGGGCCTCGTTCTCCTTCTGGTGGAAATACTTCTTCAGATTGTCCTCGTAGGCGCGCAGCTTGTCTTTGCGGCGCCGATCGAAATACCACAGAAGGGAGGCGCCGGCAAGAAGGAGCAGAAGGATGGCGCCCAGAAGCGTGTAGCGCTCCATCGCCTGTTCATGTTCGAGAGCGGCCATCCGCTCCTTTTCGCGCATCACGGCGAGCTCCCGCTCCTTTTGAAGCTCCAGCTCCCTGAGGCGGGCGGAGCTGCCGATCTTTTCGAGTTCGATCGCCTTCTGCGCCTCGATCTGCGCCAGATCTTTGCGGTTCGCCAGCTCTTCGTCGCTGACGAAGGTGCGGTACTTGGTGCGCGGCGGCTCTTTCGGAGCTTCGTCGAATCCGCCGTTTTTCCCGTTCTCCGCCGTGCATCCGGCCAGCAGAAACCCAAAAAAGAGAGCGATGAGAGTCTTTCCCACTTCCAAACCTGCCGTTTCGGCGGGGATCCCGCCAATATTCTGGAGAATAGTATAGCGACTTTGCTATAATGGGTCAAACCTTTTTCGGGGAGGGCGTATGTATGATCTGCTGGTGATCGGAGGCGGTGCGGCGGGGTTGAGCGCGGCGCTCGCGGCCAGGGAGCGCGGAGCGAAGGTCGCGCTTCTTGGAAAGTGCTTCCCTCCCCGTTCGCAGAGTTCGATGGCACAGGGGGGAATCAACGCCGTGCTCGGAGGAGAGGGCGACAGTGTGCAGGAGCATATCGCCGACACTCTGCGCTCCGCCCATACGCTGGCCGACGAGGCGAGAGTGCGCCGGCTCTGCGAGAGGGCGCCGGAGGCGATCGCATGGCTCGATCGAATCGGGACCCCTTTCAGCCGTACGGCCGACGGAAAGATCGCACAGCGCCGGCTCGGAGGGGCCCGGGGCGATCGGGCCTGCTATGCCCAGGACTACACGGGGCTCAAGATCCTGCATACGCTCTACGACCGGGCCCTCAAGGAGGCGATCGAATTTCTCGACGAGCACTTTTTGCTCAACTTCGTCGTCGAAGAGGGCCGGGTGCTCGGAGTCACCGCCATCGAGATGGCCGACGGCGAAGTGAGGGCGATCGGCGCGAAGAGCGTCGTCGTCGCGACCGGGGGGTACGCCGGGCTCTATCGCGGTTTCACCACCAACTCCTCCGCGACGACCGGAGACGGTGTGGCGGCGGCGATCCGCGCAGGTTGCATACTCAGCGATATGGAGTTCGTACAGTTCCATCCCACCGCGCTGCGCGGCAGCGGTGTGCTCATCAGCGAGAGCGCGAGGGGTGCCGGCGGGAGGTTGCTCAACGGGTCGGGAGAGCGGTTCGTCGACGAGCTCAAGCCACGCGACGAGGTGGCGGCGGCGATCTGGGAGCAGCTCGAAGGAGGCGAAGAGGTCTACCTCGACATCCGCCATCTCGGGGAGGCTTTCATCGACGAGCACCTTCCACAGGAGCGAAAGCTCGCCATCCTCTACGAAGGGGTCGATCCGGTGCGCGATCCGCTGCCGATCAAGCCGGTGGCCCACTATACGATGGGCGGGATCGAGGTGGACGACGCCCATATGACGAAAGTGGCGGGCCTTTTCGCCGCCGGTGAATGCGCCAACGCCCATATCCACGGCGCCAACCGCCTGGGGGGAAACTCCCTGCTCGAGACGGTCGTTTTCGGTCGGGAGGCGGGAGAGAATGCCGTGGAGTTCGCGCGCGAAAACGGCTCTTTGGGATCCATTTCGAGCCTCCGCTTCGAAAAGGATCGAAACTTCGTCGCCGCCGTGGGGCGCTTCACCAACCAGATCGACTTCTACGCGAAGCGGGACTTCATGGGAAAGCTCTTCTACCGCAATGTCGGAATTCTCCGAAACGAAACGGGGCTCAAAGGTGTTCTTTCGGCGGTCCGGCAGATGCAAAAGGAGCTGCCCTTCATGGGGATCGCCGACAAGAGCCGCACCTTCAACACCAACCTCTTCGAGTTCATCGAGTTCGGGAATATGCTGGAGCTGGCCGAAACGGTGCTGGTGGGGGCGATCGGCCGGAACGAGTCGCGCGGCGCCCACCGGCGGGAGGATTTTCCCCGGGAGAACGACGAGAAGTTCGGCGGCGTCCACTCCCTGGCATGGAAAGAGGCCGGGACGCTGTGCAACAGATTCGGGGGGATGCGATGAAGCAAGAGCGTGACGAACTGACGCCGGAGCGGCTCGAAAAGGAGCTGGAGGAGGCGGAACGGAAGCTGGAGGAGGCCGAACGGCTGATCGAAGCGGTCGAGCGGGAGCTCGCACCGTGGGAGGAGTCCGAAAGCGGCGGCGACTGCTGCGAAGATTTCGACGAAAAAGAGGGGGAGGAGAGGGGATGATCACCATATCGATCCGCCGCTTCCATGCGGAGCGGGAGCCTGCGCAGGTCGTGCAGGAGTGGGAGGTCGAAGAGGGGACGACTCTCCTGGAGGCGCTCACCGCGATCAAGAATGGAAAGGACCCGACACTCACCTTCCGCTCCGGATGCCGAAGCAGCGTCTGCGGAAGCTGTGCCGTGCGGGTCAACGGGAAGGAGGTTCTCGCCTGTACCTACAAGCCGCAGGATGGCGATCTCGTCGAACCTCTCAGGTTCTCGCCGGTGCTCAAGGATCTGGTGGTCGACCAGCGAGAGTCGTTCAAAACCCTCGGGCGGGCGAAAGCGTGGCTCGAGCGTTTCGACGAGACGGCGGTCGTGGGCCCCGAAGAGGTGAAGCGGACCGAGCGGCAGAGCGACTGCATTCTCTGCCACTCCTGCCACAGCGCCTGCCCCGTCTACGAGAGCGACCCTCTCTTTCTGGGCCCCTTCGCTCTCACCCGCGACTGGCGCTACGTGGCCGATCCCAGAGAGGCGCAGCCCGAAGAGAAGATCGACGCGATCCAGCACAAGGGGGTCTGGGACTGCACCCTTTGCGGGGAGTGTACCGCCGTGTGTCCCCAGGGAATCGACCCCAAATCCGACATCCTGATGCTGCGGACAAGGAGTACGCAGATGGGCCATACCGATCCCAATATGGGAAATTTCGGCAGCTTCGGTCTGGATTTTTGATGCTGCACCTCGAGGAGCGGGAACTCAAGCCCTTCGAAGGACTCAGCGACCGGCTGATCGAAGAGATCAACCGGGTCGGGGTGATCCGGGAGTACAAAAAAGGCGATCCGGCGATGGACAGCGACGATACGCTGCGCCGCTTCTACATCCTTCTGGAGGGGCGGATCAAGGTCTACCGCTACAATCCCGCCAACAACCGGGAGCAGACGCTCTACCTGCTGGCTCCCCACGATATGTTCGACGTTCTGACGGTGCTCGACGGACAGCGCCACGAGGTGATGACCGAGGCGCTCGACGACGCCCGGGCGCTGGAGCTGCCGATCGACAAGGTGCGGGAGTGGATCGAGAAGAACCCTGCGTTCAACCGCGCCTTCTTCCCCTACATGGCGCGACAGATGCGGCAGGTGGAGGAGCTCGCTTCCGACCTTTCGCTCTACGACACCTCCACCAGGCTCATGAAACTGCTGCTGCGAAACCTCGACCTCGAAAATCCGGTGCGCCATCTTCCGCTGCTGCAGAACCTCCCCCACGAGGAGATCGCCTCGATGATCGGAACCGTCCGCCACGTCGTCAACCGCCACCTGCAGCAGCTCAAGAAGGAGGGGATTCTCAACATCGAGCGCAAAAAGCTGGCGGTCAACAATGTCAAGAAGCTACTGGAGAAGGTGGAGCGTGAATACTGAGTTCGACCCCGAAGAGATCGACAGCCACCTTCTCGAAGATATCGAGAGCGCCACCCACCCCTCCCGTTTCGAGGCGGGAGAGGGCCACACCGTCTTGATACTCCGCCTCCCGGAAACCGTCGGGGAGGGGCTTGGGATCGTCTCCTACGCCTTCGTGCTCAAGGATGGGCACTGCTATCGCTACGATCGCGAAAGCGGACGCTTCGTGTCGGTGGGAGGATTGGAGGAGCTGCACCGATTTCTGGATGGGAAGACCGACCGTCTGCTGCGGCAGATCCAGTCCTACCATTTCGAGATCGAGTCGCTGGAAGAGGGGCTCTACGACGAGGGGCTCTCTTCCGGTTTCATGGAGCGCTGGCTCGCATATAAAAAAGATGTATCGCTCATCCATCGGCTGATGTTCCATGCCGTGCTCGCCTTCGAGCTCTTCATCCGCCGCCATCGCAAAGAGAGCGGATACGGGCAGATGGCCTACGCCGACCTGCTCGAACATATGGGGCGCATCCGGGACCTGGCCCGGTCGGCCATCGAAAAGCTCGACAACCTCTACGACTTCTACCGGGCCAAAGTGGACGAACGGATGAACCGCAACATGTATCTGCTGACGGTACTCTCGGCGATCTTCCTCCCCTTGACGCTCGTGACCGCCTTTTTCGGCATGAATACCGGGGGTCTTCCCTATACGGACGATCCGGACGGCACGCTCAAGGCGGTTCTCATCTCTTTGGCGCTCGAAGCCGTTCTGATCACCCCTTTTCTTCTCTACGGGCGGCGAAAAATACGCCGCTTCCGCCCAAAACGTATCGACTGATACCTAGGTAGCAGAACCGGTTGATGGAATCGGACTAAAATTACTTCAGTCAAAATCGACAACGCTCCCTTGAACGGGACGATCGAAAATTGTGACTGAAGGAGTGTACGATGAAAAAACTACTGGTTTCCGTCGCGGCTGCGTCGCTGCTGTGCAGCGCTCCGTTGATGGCTCAGAGCTCGGCCGAGGTGAGTGCCGGTGCGGTCAAGAGTGCGAAGAGTGCCGCCAAGGAGCGGCAGGTGGAAGTGGTGAAGGAGGCGGTCGATGCGCTGCTGCTGACCCAGAAGGTGTTGGCCGCGCTTGAGAAGCAGGAGATCAAAGAGGCGAAAAGCTCTCTCGAAAAGGCGATCGGAAAGCTCGAAGTGGTGCTCGCCCATCCCGACGCCCCCGCGCTGCTTCCGATCGACTCGTCGATCGTCGCCAGCGAGTTCACCGGTGACCTGAAGACGATCAAGAGCGCACTGAAGATGACGAAGGAGTTGATCGAAGACGGAAAGGTGCAGGAGGCCCGGCGGCTGCTCGATACGCTGCAAAGCGAGATCGACATCGTGACGGTGAGCCTGCCGCTCATCTCCTATCCGCAGGCGCTCAAG